>Ga0315334_10000802_pt1 | contig 19136 bp, 15 predicted proteins | sample M150034915metaG_FD_205555 | JGI IMG/M metagenome (GOLD analysis project Ga0315334, IMG submission 205555) | Ammonia-oxidizing marine archaeal communities from Monterey Bay, California, United States - M1 500m 34915 | ecosystem: Environmental > Aquatic > Marine > Intertidal zone | place: USA... | reverse complement strand
CCGGGGCGAATCGAGTCATAACCTCTGGCGAGAATATTCTGAAGAGAACCTGTGTCGCTAATGACTTGGACGCGATTATCGTGTTCCAGCCCCAGGCGGATGAGGTCGTCTGGGTGCATCAAAATGACATCCCGTCGGTCTTGATTTCGATACAGGTCTTCTTCTTCATAGACGACCGTGTTGAATTGGCCTTCGCTTCTGACAGTCATCAGTCGCAATTCCCGATCTTCACGCCCCTTGAGTTCCGGGATGGCGTGCGTGTGCATTTTGGCTCGGCCGTCGGCAGTGGCAAACTTTGGTTCATGGAATGTCCGGTTGCCAATCTGGAATTCATTTCCGGTCTTGTCGATTTCCGAGATTTGGTCGTAACCCGGAATGACATCGGCGATCCATTGCCGAATCGTGCTGGTTTTTCGCATTGCATCCCAGTCGATACCTTTCGCATTGGGGATCAGGCGATTACCAAACTCAGCAATGACTTCGATCTCACTTCGTGGGCCGGGTAAACGTCGGGGACCTCCATCGCTCAATCGAACATAGTTGAACATTGATTCCTGGGTGGTGGGCTCAGGTTCTTCATCCCGGGCGAGCACCGGCAGAATGTAGGTTTCTGCTGCCAGTCCGTTCACATGGCCGGTGTTCATCGTCGTGCTTAGCATCACGCTCATGTCGAGTCGCGAGAGCGCCTCAGAGGCAAACTTGGAATCGGGGTTTGAACCATAAAGATTACCACCCAAGCAGAAGCCGACAGATAATTCGTATCTACTGGCCGCTTCCATGCACTCGAGAGTATCTTTCCCGATCGTCGTTGGCAGTTGGACCTGATGCTTGCTTTGCAATGCTTCGAAAATCTGGTTTTTTAGTTTGGGTGTCACGCCCACGCTGCCAATGCCCTGCACGTTACTATGGCCCCGAATGGGCATCAGACCGGATCCTGGTTTTCCCACCATTCCGCGGCAGAGGGCGAGGTTCGCAACTGCTTGGACATTTTTTACACCGTGCGCGTGGTGGGTAATCCCCATGGTCCAGGAAAATACACAGCGTTTTGATTCTGCGTACACCTCGGCAATGGTTTCAATCTCGCTCCGGGAAACGCCTGATTTTGTTTCAATTTCTTCCCAGGCAATGGCATCGACTGCATGTCGCCAGACATCCACGTCATTGCAATACTGGTCAAGGTAAGCTTCATCCATCGCCCCCAGTTTGCAGACTGCTTTGGCAATGCCCCATAGCAGGGCCAGATCACCTCCGATATGGGGTTGGACGTAATGGCTGGCGATGTTTGACCCGATCAACAGGGAAACTGGATCACTGGGTACGCGGAATTTCAGCATTCCCGTTTCTCGGACTGGATTGATCACAATGACCTTTCCTCCGCGTCGCCGCAGATGCATCAAATTTGTCATCAGCCGTGGATGATTGCTGGCGGGGTTTCCACCGATTACAAAAACACAGTCAGCTTGTTCCAGGTCTTCGAGCACGACAGTTGCAGTGCCAGTTCCGACGGCTGATTGGAGCCCGACACCACTCGCCTGATGACAGTAGTAACTGCAGTTGTTGATATTGTTAGTCCCGTAAATGCGGGCCATCAATTGCAGCAGAAATCCCGCTTCATTGCTGCTTCGGCCACTGAAGTACCAAAACGATCGCTGGGGGTCGGTCTGATGAAGTTTCTCGACGATGTTGTCGTAAGCTTCTCGCCAAGTAACCGTTTCGAAGTGTGTGGCGCCTTTTCGGTAACGTACCGGGTGAACCAGTCGACCCAGATGTTCCAACTCACGAGGTGTTCGCTGTTGCAGGTCAGCGATGGAATTCTGTTGCCAGAATGTTGGTTCGATAGCGGGTTGCATATCGGCAACCATGGCTTGCAGCGATTTCTTACAGACCTCGGGGAATGATCCCGTTTCATTGACCATTCCGCCTTTTTGGCCACCCATTCCCAAGGCACATGTCTTGCATGCGTTGCGGGTACGCATGGCCTTGTACAGTTTCCACAGTCCGCCCGCTTCCCGACCTTTTTTCCAGGTGTATTGAATCGCCCGAAATCCGCCGCCGCTGCCAGCTTTCATCAGAACGCCTTTCCTAACGTTGCAATCAACGCTCTCGTTGAAAAACCGATTCTCCCAGAAAACACTCCGGCTGGCTATCAGCCCAATGGCTGGCTTACCTTTGAGGAACGCGACGGCTATTTTTGAACTGATTCTGTTGGATGCCCGCGGGGGTCCGACTGGCGTCGGTGATTCGCTGATGCAGCAGCTTGGCAAGTTCAGAGACCGTTTGTTGCTGCTCGGCGACGCCGGCAAGATTGTTCATTTCGGCGGGGTCGGTTTGGTGGTCGTAAAGTTCATTCCCCTCACTGCCATTTTCGCCCCACTCGGTATAGCGGTAGCGTTGGGTGCGGACGCTGTATCCGTTTTCGTACTGCGTGAGAGCTGATGTTCTTGGCATTTTCTCTGGGTTCACCAAACCTTCTTTCAGGCTGATTCCCGATGCAAATGGAGGGATTTCAAGACCCGCCAGTTCCGCGAGGGTGGGATAGAAATCCACCATTTCAGCGATGGATCTGGCATCATGCCCCGTCGCGATCCCAGGACCTGCCATGATCAAGGGGACACGCGCTGCATTTTCAAACAGCGTAGTTTTTTGCCAGTGGCCATGTTCACCCATGTGATAACCGTGGTCTGACGTAAAAACAACGATCGTGTTTTCGGACAAGTTTGAATCATCCAAGGCGTCGAGAATTCGTCCCAGTTGTGCATCGGCGAAACTGATCGATGCGTAATAGGCCTGGATTGCCTTGATTCCCAATTCAGGCCTCAGGTTCAGTTGTTCTTTCTTGCGATTGATCGATTTCTTTGCCGGGGCGGGAAGCGTTGCCAGATAGCCCTGGGGAATGGAAGGCACTTTAAGATCGTTGGGCGGATACAGATCAAAGTATTTTTTTGGCGCAACAAACGGAGTATGCGGTCGGAACAGTCCCACCGCCAAAAAGAAGTTCTGTTGTGACTTTGAAAAACGCTGCAGGATATCAACAGCCTCTGTTGCTGCGATACCGTCGGTCTGTTGTTCGTCTGTGCCATCGGCGGCAAGCCAGCTGAGCGTGCCGCCAAAGCTGCCTTTTCTTAAACTGAAAATCTGAGCTTCATCATCTTTGTCTCTGCCCCGGGGATTAATGGTTTGATCCCATGAGTAAGGATCGTCGTGGCCACCACTGCCAATGTGTTTCGGCACGTTGTAGTGATAGATCTTTCCGATGCGTGTTGCAAAGTATCCCACCTTACGAAAGAGTTGCGACATCGTCTGCACATTCGGGATATGCTCGCGAATGTAAATGGCGTTGCGATGGATAAGCGTCTGATCGGCATAGAGACCGGTCATGAAAGAGGCACGACTTGGTCCACACAGTGGATATTGGCAGTAGGCCTGATCAAAGCGGACACCGCGTGCTGCCAGTCGATCGATGTTGGGTGTCTTGACAAGGGGATGCCCGTAGCAGCCGATGTCGCAGTTCAAATCGTCACAGATCAGGAACAGAATGTTCGGTCGGTCGGCGGCATTGGCGTGCGTGCTGCAAGCACCGGCAATCAGCAAGAAGAACGACAGGTGGTGGAGAAAGCGTGACATGAGCGACCGTGGTGACAGGAACGAGGTTGCAGGGAAACGCTGTTGTCGACAGCCGGCTACATCTTAACCGGCGTCGTCACATTCCACAGTCCTGTCAGCTTGCCTCGATCAAGCCCGAGTTCGGCTGATTCCAACGAAGCTGTTGTCCTAAACGCCTCTAATCGTGGTTTCACCAGTCGCATGATTGCGTTGATATCGCATTTTACAGGGGTGACCGACGATTCCGCTTTAGGGTCGCAGACTTTCACCTCGAGCATGGCGAGCAAGTGTGTCCTGATACTTCTGCTTGCCTTCTTCGACCGATCTTCGGATTGCTTTGGCACTTTCTTCCGATTCTTTTCGCAGATCAGCAATCATTTCCAAGGACTCGACTTGGAACCCGCTGATGGCATCCACCAGTTTTTGCACTGATTCCGGATTGATGGTGCTTCCGTATCCGGCTTTCAACGCAGCACGTTCCAACTCTCGACCGAGGTCCGCGATGTCTTCGAGTCCCTTGTTGACGCCAGTCTTCATTGCCTCGGTTGCTTGAGTGACTTCGTGCAACCCATGTTGGCTGGTGTAGACGGTTCCCAGAATCGTAAAGACATGTTCGTTGGTTGTGAAGAACGTAACAGACCGACGATAAACTCTTTCCTTGACATCGTGTGTTTGCTTGAGCTTGGTGATCAGGGTTTCACCAACGTCGTAGCCGATTTCCAGATTCTCCGCGATGTCTTTCAGCAATTGATAGGTGGCGTCTTCTTTTTCAAACCGGAAGCGGGCCTCATCCCGCGTCAATTCCAACCGGCTCCTTTCGCTCTCATCGTCACCGGTGTAGGCATCAAGTGCTTCCTGTGTTTGGCCAAGGCCGGCTTTGGCCTCTTCGAGAATGGGAACTTGGGTCTCAAACAAATCACGCGCCAGAATTTCAGCTTCTTTGAGAGCGAAACGGAAATCGATATAGCCTTCCATGATCGCTTCTTCGCGCTTGAGCTGATCCTTGGTGTCCTTGGCGACTTCACTGTAGGTTTGCACGATCTTCTCGAACCGATCGCTGGGAGTGCCACGCCGCATTTTCATCCACCAGTTGGAAACTTTTTCAGTTCCGCTGATTTTCCCATCGTCCAACTGATTGATCAGACGTTTGCTGTCTTCACGCACTGAATCAAACATCTGGGTGATGCTCATGTACCGGTCACCCACCGAGATTCCTTCCACGTTGTCACGCACCAGAGCGTTGAAGGCACTCATGTGCTGGATGACGTCAGCAATCGCCAAGACTTTTGCTTCATCGAGATGTTTGACATTCTCGAGCAGACTGATGAGTTCTTGGGGAGCTGTATTGGAACTATCAACGCCGAATTCTTTCAACACGTTGACTGCGCGGCCGAGGTACTTTCGCATCGACTGCGAATCCTGAGCCTGTGCGCCTGGGGTACGTGGTTTGGGGGCAGGTTGTTGTGCTTGCTCTGACATGGCCGCGATTTCTCCGAGGATAATTTGCTGAATAACCGGTCTTTCCGATACGATTCAACAGATATTAGATTAGCGCGTGAAACGCACGCCCGCAATCAGACAGCGGGTGAGAAGGGCGATTTCGGCCCAACTGGCTGATTTCACGCTCCCTGAATGCGGAAAACGAGCCAATTGAATAGACTGGGCCTCGGTCCGGATACCCCAAACACTGCTCCAGCAAACACCATGGCTGATACGTCTCAGGCCCAAGCGACAGCGCCCTACCGACCGTCAACTGCAGCTCAACGGGCGAAGATTCAATTGCCCGGCGAGAGTTTATCCCTGCAGGAAACGCTGCGGGTGATGGATGTTGCTCGCGAGATGCGTGACCAACGGGAAACCGCTGAGGAGATGTTCCGTCGGGCTGACCTGCGGCTTCAGTTGCGAGACAAGCTGGTTCGCACGGCTCGGATGTCGGGCGACAATGTGACGGAAGCCGAGATCGAGTTGGCGATCGAGCAGTTTTTTGAGTCGGTTCACAGCTATGAAGATCCCAAGCCCGGAATGAAGTCCTTCCTGGCGCACTGTTGGATTTGGCGGGGTCGTATCATGTTGGCATCGGTCGCGCTGACAACGGTCGTCGGTGGACTTTGGTTCCTGTTTTCATAAGTTCTCTCTTCAAGGTCATTTGATTGATGGCGATTCCTGGTCCGACTGTGCATCAACAATTGATGGATGCGTACAAGCGTTTGACCGAGCAATTGGAAGCCGATCGGCAGAACATGCAGGATGTTCGTGATGAGCACCAGCAGCTTGATGATGAACGCAATGGTGCGTTGCGCAGCCTTGCTGAACACTATCTTCCTGAGCTGACGGCAGATGCTATCGCGGAGACGTGGAAAGAGGTCCAGTCAGCGATTTCAGTGGTATTGTTACAAAAGGAAGATGAGGCTCGCGGGCTGCAGGGAGAGCTGAAGCAGTTACGCAGTAACCGCATTGTGTCCGAAGCAGCATTGGTGAAGGCCAACGATCTTCTGGATGCTGCGATTGTTTCGCAAAATCAGGTGTCCGTCGAAGTTGAGAGTCGGTTGCAGGCTGATGCTCAATTTGTTGATTTGTCAGATCGGGCAGCGATCGCCGAAGCGGCACTTGAGAGGGGCGAGTCCAATCAGCATGAAATCGATCAGGATGCCGTCCGAAAACTTCCCGCCTACGAAGCAAGTGCTCTGTTTCAATATCTGTACGACTGTGGGTATGGCGGAAAGGAATACAAAAGGCGGGGACTGACTCGTCGTATTGATCGCTGGCTGGCCCGCTACATCGAATTCAATAAAGTGAGGCAAGGCTATGATTTTCTAAAACAAACGCCGGATCAGATGAGGAAAATCATAGCGGAGGATCGACGCTCACTTGATGTTGTTATGGAGGAACTGCAACGCAAGCGAGATCGTGTTGTCGACGACTGTGGTCTGCCAGAGAAAATACAACTCACGGAACGACTTACCCGGCAGCGTGCTCAAAACCTGCAAACCCTCGATTACATTCTCGAGTCGGCAGAAGAGGCAGAACGCCGAGTCAGTGACATCGAAGATCCTCGGGGGTCACACTACCAGAAAGCGATTGAATTGTTCAGGGAAACCCTGCAGGACTTTAAGGCAAGTGACTTGAAACGACGGGCAGAAGAGACCTTTGATGATCTGACGGATGATCAAATTGTTGCCCGTTTGGCAGGTGTCGAATCAGATCGGGGAGATTTGGAACAGGCCGCACGCCGTCGTCGTGACGGATTAAAACAGCAACGAGCAGTGCTTGAAGAAGTGGGGCGGGTTATCCAGCGTTTCCGGGCGGCACACTTTGATTCCACGCGGTCGCAATTCCTGACTTCCCTCAACATCGATACAGAGCTCGAGTACATCGAAGACGCCGATGATGCACGGCAACTGTGGCAGAGGATTCGACGTGCACAACGGTGGGGCGATCATGAGTCAGATGAGGATGCCAGTGGTCATTCTCTGAAACAGCTCTTGGTCAATGCCATGGGGAAAGCTGCTGGCAGCGAGCGAGAGGATCAGGCCCGTCGAGCCGGCTCTCGCTGGACGGAAAATGACTCGCGTGGTGACAGCAGTGGTGATTCCCGCTAAAGATTTAGTTGGCAGTCTGTGCTGTTTGATTGCCCGTTGTTGGCGTTTGCTGGGATCGAACTGTGAAGTAACGGGAGTGCCCCCAGTTTGGGCTAATGTCCAAACGCCAACATGTTTGTTCCAGTGGTGAGTTCCCCGCTGTAGGCTGTGGTAGCCCACCCAATGGCGTGAGTGCTATCGCAAGATCGGGGAACGCGATAAACCGCGTGACCAGAGATTCCAATTGAACCTGCTGGATCGTCCCACCTACCGCCAGGTAATCCTGCATCTCTCCGGAGGAAATCGCCTCTGTGGCATCGGAGGACAAAGCTTGATGCTTGTCATCAAGTAGCAAAGCTGTCCGTAGGTCGGCCAGCGCATTTTCTACCGGGAGTGTGACAGATATGTTCGCGTAGTGACCGTTAAGGAAGGGAACTGCAGCGGTACGACTGGTGGGAGAAAGTCGAATTAGCTTTCCTTCCCTGACCGTTTTGCCGACCAGTCGATTGGCCGCTTCATAAACCATCCAGTCGGCTGGTTCGTTGAAGTTTTTGGCTGCCAGTACCGTTTCTCCGCCCAAGGTCCGATTGAAATTGGGGCGAATACTTTTCTCGACTTTTTCTTTCGACATCAACAGTGCGCCGGCATCCGCATACTGGGTAGAGAGATATTTGGCTTGTTGGCTGGCAAAGCTACTCCGCCATCTCAGCGGCTCGGAGGTTGCTCTTTTGTAGGACTCGATGCGGGCAGGGAATGTGGAATTTCTTTTTGCAAGTAGGTCCAAAGCCGGTTTGCAGGACTCCGACACCTGATATCGGCCGCTGGTACGCCGATCCAGCACGCTGATTTGCCGCAGCAGACTGGTGTAGGCGGCTGGGATCTGATCAGGCGGCGTGTGGGTGGCAACGGAGTTGATGATTGCGGTCAATGCAGCCAATGCTTCTGTTTTTAATTCAGAAACTTTGCTGGATATCTGTTCGGTATTTCGATTGGTCATGATCCAGCCAATCGCATTGGCTCGTGTCAAATTTGCGGAGGCTTGTACCCACAACTCGGAAACATGGGAAAATGCTTGCACGCCACTGCCTTTTACACCTTCGGAAAGTGCTGCCGCTCCAGTGTCGACCAATTCCCGTGAGATGCGTTTCATCTCTGCTGCAGAAGCTGCTGCGCTGGCGAGCTCGGTATTAACTTTTTCGGTCGCTTTGGCAAGGTACTCCGTCCTCCGCTGTTTCCTCTGTCGCTGGTCGCCTTCGCTGAGCAGTACTTCAAAGTTCAGTAAGTATTTCTTGTGCTCCAAAGGCCGAAAGAAAACAAGAGCTTCCCGCTTTTCTTCGCCTTTGGTTTCCATCTGTGTTGTGAAGACATTCTGGCCACCCCCATTTTGCAGACTGGTGGCTGCTTGTTGAAGGAATTTTTGAAACCGTGGCCGTTCGCGTTGGAGCTTCGTTGTGAGTTTGGTCATCATTTGGCTGCCGCGTGGTGTTCGAGCATAGGCCAGTCCAAATTGGTCGATCTGATGGGCGAGCAGAAAAAGTTTCCGGCTCAGATCAGCCCCAGCTGGTTCAGACATCAATTCGAGGTGCTTTGCATCACGTCTTGCTTTCCATAATCGGGCTGCCGATTTGGAAATCTGTCGGTCCGAAAAACTCGCTGGATTGTCACGGTTTTCATACATCTTGGTGACATGAATGAGTTCCTCGTTGTAGATCTCATACAGTGCGTTGGCTAATGCCGTGGCGCCATCGACAGTGGCGTGGGTTTTCAGGGGTTTCGAAGGATCATTGCCTGTGGGATTGCCAATCGCTGGGTCACTGATAACGGATGATGTTGCGAGACCCAGCATGGCAAGCAAGTACATCCGCGAGGTGAATTCGCGCGTCACAATCGTGGTACGGTTTCGAACGTTTGCAGAAAACATGAGCTATTTTTCCTCTCCACGAATCACTGCCAGAAAATCACCGCCCTCGATCTGAACTGTACGATCGTCTGATCCGAGCAAGGCACCCGCACCTACCGTTGCTGTCAGTGCATTGTCTTCTGGTTTGTACTGCTGGAATTCAACGACAATTGCCTCTCCCGGTTTAGTCATTGCGATGGGTGATGAATTGGTAGCCTGATAATAAAGATCACACAGCACTCTTTCTCCTGCTAACGCCGATGCTGAGGATACCTCGGTCGTTCCGTGCAATAGAAGTGCCGGATAGGAACGCGTGGACGCACTTGGATCGTAAGTGACAATTTGGACAACATTGGGTCGGCCATCGCCGATGGAAATCAATTCGAGATCCACTGCTGAGATGGCGACAGCCGAGGGTGTCATGTTCAGGTTGATCATGCCAGTTTCTGGCAGTTGTTCTTCGACCGCCTGAACCGCAGATTGAGTTATCGATTGTGTCTTGGACTTGGCCTTCTCCAAGGCCTGATTCATTTCTTCTTTCGAGCATCCCGAGCAGATCGACAACACCATCAGAATGGGTGTTATCCGCAGTCGATAGTTTCTGCCGGAGGGGTTAGCAGATGCCCCGACGGAGGACCAGTTTGTTAGGTGTGACATGGGTATGCAGGTTGAAAATGAGATGAAAAAGATGATCTCCACGCCAGAAGGCGACAAATCACCGACTCATCGAACAGTGGTGACGGAAAACTTCAGCGTACCCTGCCTTCCCTCACTGCTGCTTGTCAGAGGGCACTGAAAATCAGTGAATGAGCCAGAAAATTTCAGGACTGCGAATCAGTGACAGGTGGTGTCGCCAGCAGTGCAACGAGTGACAGTCCTGCCATCAGACCAAGAAAGAGGTATATCGCTGGCCCGAATCCACCCCAAACATCGCGGGCGATCCCCATCAGCAAGGGACCACAACCACTGCCTGCCACCGTACAGCACCACACTGTTCCCCGGATGGATCCCAAGTGGGCCCGTCCGAAATAGCGTACCCAAACGACATTGCCAACGGCTAGCAGCATCCCCTGCCCAGCCCCAAAGAGTCCAGCGAATGCATGCAAAGCCAGTTCGGTGTGTCCCCAGACAGCCGCCGCTAACCCTGCACTGAGCATGACGGTTCCCAGCATCAACAGGCGATTGAGTCGCAGAAAATCTGCCAGAACCCCACCCAAAAGTTGGGTCAACAACATCATCAGTCCCAAAGTTTTGAAGAGATCTGCTGGCACAGCCGCTTCAAAACCGAGATCTTCGCAGAGAGTGAACAGATAGAAGACGATCCCGGTTCCGGCCATTGCCCAAACGGTATTGCAGGCTGCCAGAATCGCGAACGCCCGGCAGCGAATTGCCTGATGAATGGTCAAGGAAGCGGCAGATGTCTCAACTGATTCCAGTGTCCGTTCTGGTTTGGCGATCTGAATTCCATCAACGGCTTGCCCAATGTCCTCAGGTCGATTGCAAAAAAGAAAAACCACAATCGGCAACATGCTGACGGCAACAATCAGTGCAAGGCACTCATAGGTTTCCCGCCAACCGATCGCAGTGATACTGGCATTGATCCATTCCGGAATCCAAGCAAAGGCAATTGCTGTCCCAATGCTCATGGCGGCTGACACGCGTCCGATACGACTGCGAAACCACATCGAAATTGCATTGCCACTGAGCAAGGAAAGAGAACCCTGCCCGAGAAAACGGAGCAGAAAAAAGGCTCCCAGCAGGGAGTAAAAATTGACAACCGTCGAGGCAAAGTAACAAGCGGCTGAAAGCATCGTGATCGCGATCAGAGTGATGCCGCGCAAGCCGAATCGATCCGAAAGTGGGCCCACCAGTGCGAGCGGGAAAGCGGCCAGCAAGGTTCCCAGCATGTAGGCCAAGGAGAGTTGGCTGTCACTGAGTTGAAGCGATTCCCGGAGGTAAGGTGTGAAGGCACTGATGGCAAAGGTCTGCCCCGGGCTGGTGGCAATTTGCACCAGCATGGCAACGGGAATCATCACATAGCCATAAAAAAATGGCAGTCGCACTGCAATTTGATGTGAGAACGCAGGAATCACGATGCCAATTCACCTGACATGCGTGCCCCGCTGGGCAGGTGGTTCTTGCCAATTCTTCCGTTGGCTTTAACCCACCCCAGCGGTCGGCCCTGCAACTGAACCGTATTCCAGCCGTGTGCGGTAGTCTGAATAGGCTCACCCCGCATGAACTGTTTGCAGGCAGGCTCGTCGATGTCGATGACGTTCGCGGGTTTCAGGCCTGCCGTGCGGCGCAACGCACCCGCGTGCGCCGGTTTCCATGTTTGGCCAGTACGATGGGCAAGTTCAGGTCCACCGATCGCAACCTGATCAACCCAGGCTGGTGCGGTCGGCGAAAGTCCCAACACGACGGAGTTCCGGGTGCAGAGGCGAGATCTGGCGACAGTTTCTTCATACCAGTCTGTCAGCTTGACTGGCGATTTTCCTTGCTTGCTGCGTCGCGGTTTTTTGGTTTTCACCGTTGCAGAATGGTTGATGGTCAAAGATGCTGCAAAGCTGCCTGCGCAATGATGCAAGTGCGGCCAACAACGGTAACATGCTGGATCAGTTTCATGATCCTGCAGGCTCTCCACAGGATTTGGCGTGGCCATCCCGTGTTCCACGAGCCAGCGTACCTGTGCTTCGTTTTCAGCCTCAGCAAACGTGCAGGTACTGTAGATCAGTTGGCCACCGTCCCGGACCAATTTTACAGCGGCTTCAAGAATGCGTCGCTGCCGTGATGCGCTATGTTGGATCTGGTGATTTGATAGCGCCGACAGGTTTTGCTTGCCCCGCGACATCATCGCTTGCCCACTGCAGGGTGCATCAACAACAAGCAGGTCAAAAGCTTGGGGCAGTTGATCTGCAAGCGTGTCAGGATCGAGACTGGAAATCGCGAAACAATCGGAACCTGTGCGAGCGAGATTCAGTTGCAAGGGACCAACACGAGAACGAATGACCTCGTTGGCCAACACGAATCCGTCCGGTTCACTTTCAGAGGTTGCTACAGCTTCGACCAAGGCAGAGGCTTTGCCGCCGGGGGCGGCACAGAGGTCGCAAACGGTTTTTCCACTCAATCCTTCTCCGCCGGCTCCGGCAACTGCCAATGCCAGCAGTGATCCCGCGTCCTGAACAAAAAAGTCATTACAGGCATAGGCCACACTGCGCGACGGCGGAGCCGACTGTTCGGCAGGTCGACGACCGAGCGAGTACCATTCGACTGCGGTGTTGGGGCCCGGTAATGTAATCGGGTCAATTTCGCGGCGATGGCGCATCACATTTCGCCAGCGTTGAGTCATAGCTGCCGCAAAGTCATCCAACGATCCCGGACAACGAATCTTGCCCAGAGCCGCAGTGATCTGGTTCATCGGAAGTTCAGCGTTGACGCGATTCATTCGCGGCGTTCAAACCATCGCAGTATGGCCACGCCCGTCGAGATGCAGCCGGCAAGCAGCAAGGGTGAGGTAAAGGTGAACATGATGAAAGTGATGTGCGCCAGTCGCCCCGGATCTTCGTTGCTTGCACTAGGCACCTTTCCGGTGATCATCATACCGAAATCATCCTGGATCACTGGCACGCGAGAAGCGTAAAACAAGCCGGCTGATATGAACGAAAAAATCAAGATCAACATCATCATGAATCCGATGCTGATTTGAAGTGGTCGAGGGCTGCGTGAAGGCTGATTCATATCAAAACTCGGGGACTTAGACAGGCGCCCAGTCTAACCATCTGGTTCGAGATCGACGAGGTAATAATAAACTGTTAGCTAACGATTCGCGGCATGACCGCCGGTTTGTCGTTGATGCTCGTACAGCACAATTCCAGCGGTGGTCGCGAGATTCAGACTGCGAACATGCTTAGAAGTAGGCAATCGGAGGGCTCGTGGATCATCGGGATCAAGAATCGAAGCAGGTAGCCCCGAAGTTTCCCGTCCGAAGACCAACACATCGCCTCGGCGAAATTCGGCTTCCCAAATCGTCCGTTTGGCAAAACGGGACAGAAAGAACATCCGCCGCGGGTGGAGCTGGGCTACCAGATCGTCCCAATTGACCGCGTCTCCCCGTTCCAGATGGACCCAATAATCGAGTCCGGCCCGTCGAAGCCTTGCGTCGTCCAGCTGAAAAGCAGCAGGGCGTACAATCCACAATTTGGCTCCCACAGCAACGCAGGTTCGGCCAATGTTTCCCGTGTTCTGGGGAATCTCTGGCTGGTAGAGCACGACGTGGGCGGCAGGTTCTTTTTCCGACTTTTCGGGGTTGCACGCTTCTTCAACCGGGCGGGTATCATGGTGGTCGTCAGGAATCACGGGTGTATCGTTCCCCTCGGGTTGCGGTTCAATGCATTTACCTGACAAACTGTTCTGCCACGCTGCGTTCTTCCCATCACTTGCGGATTGAGACTCTTCACTCGGACTCTGTTTTTCATTCATGCCGATTCAAGTCACCTGTCCAAACTGTCTAAAGCGTTTTCAAGTCAGCGACAAGTTCGCTGGCAAGACCGGTCCGTGTCCTAGTTGCAAGAAGGAGATTAAGGTTCCGGACGCCTCTGAAGAAGTCATCATTCATGCACCGGATGATGGTGCTCCGAAAGATAGTCAGGGCGTCAGTGTTCTGAAGCCCCTGAAGCGTACCGAAACAGATGTAACCAGGAAGGGCATATTAATCACTTCGGGAGCAATTTTGTTGGCGTTGGCTGGTGCAGTCGGCCTGAAGATGAGTGGCGATACGATCCCCCTCTATATACACGCTCTTGGTGCATTTTTTCTGGCGCCGCCATTGATTTGGGCCGGGTACAGTTTTGTTCGTGATTCGGAATTGGAACCCTATGTCGGATCTGAGTTGTGGAATCGTGTGCTGATGCTGTCCGGCATTTTCGTCGCTCTGTGGTTGCTGTACGCATTTGTGCCCAGCTACGTGCTGGATTTAGATTCACCATCGGAGATGAATTTTTTGGCTTTTGGGCTTATTCTTGCCATCATGATCGGACTGGGTGCCCTCGCTTCGGCTGCTACGTTTGAACTGGAATTCGTCAATGGTCTTACTCATGCGGGATTGTACTTTATCGTGGCTGTTACGTTGGCCTTGATCAGTGGACTCAAGCTGGCCACCAGTGGCTGAGTCCAGTCTGTGATCGGCTACCGTAGCTCACTCTTCCCACCTTTTGTCGCACAGCCTGTCCATGTTGCCTGAAGTTGTCGCATTGCATCGCATCGGGTCACTGGTACGTATCCCGCCGTCACAGGATGTGCCGGTTTCTGATCGTGTCCGCAGGATTCTAGATGCCGCGCCGATGCGACGATTGGCATCCATCAGCCAACTGGGAATGGTGTCGCTTGTTTATCCCGGGGCAACTCATTCCCGGTTGGAACACTCGTTGGGTGTTTACCACAACGCGCTTCGTGTTTTGGCTCGCTTTTCATCAGACAACGATTTTACTGAGCGCGTGACACCAGTGATGGCTGAAGCCTTCATTATCGCTGCACTGATACACGATGTCGGTCATTGGCCGTTTTGTCATCCCATTGAGGACATGGGAATCCGCGATATGGGAGAACATGAATCCCGTATCAGACAATGCGTCATCAATAGTGAACTTGCAGAATGTATCGAGCAGGATTGGCAGTGTGACCTTTCCCATGTGCTCGCCTTGCTGGAATCTGACTCGCAGGCTGAGGAAGTATATCAGGTAGCTTGCTGCTTTCTGCGGAGCTGTCTTAGCGGACCAGTCGATATCGACAAACTGGACTACCTGCAACGTGACAGCTTGCATGCTGGTGTTCCCTATGGTCGAAACTTCGATGCTGGGCGTTTGATTAGCGCAATGTGTTTCAACCCTGAAACATCACGATTGGCCATCGTGGACAAGGGACGGACAGCAGCCGAAATGATGGTGTTCTCGCGGTATGTCATGTTCAGCGAGGTTTATTGGCATCATGCAGTCAGGTCGGCGACTGCAATGCTGCAACGATGCGTTTTTCTGTTGCAGAACCGCATCGACCTCGAATCAACACTGTCTCTCGTTGATGCGACCTGGGTAGCGATGTTGCAGAGGGCAGCCGAGGGCAGTGTCGCCGAACCACTTGCGGAAGGAATATTTGGATCACGTCGTTGCCTTTACAAGCGTGCTGCCGAATTCAATTTGGTCGAAGGGCACGATGTCCACCAGTTGCTGGCGAGAAAACCTTACTGGTGGTTGGTTGCCTGTTCGGAACGCCTCGCCGAGCGGATCTCTGCTAGAACTGGCATGGCCATTCACCCAGTCGATATTCTGATCGATGCACCTCCCGTGAAGCTCGAAGTCGATATCGATGTGGATGTGCTTGGCCGTGATGGAACCGGACGGACACTGGGTGACGTCTCGCCGGTTGCCTCAGCCTTGGCGCGTCAACAATTTGATAATCAGGTAAAACGTGTTCGAGTATTCGTTCGCGAAGATTTGCGAGCAGCACTCAAGCGACGCTTACAGACGAAAGACTGGGCAACAGAATTAGTGGCATCTGCTGCATTATTGGAACAGAATTCAGCATGACCGACAGCACAGCACCCACCATCGTTGTTTCTGCTGACCCGGACGAGGCCGCGTGTTGCACTGCAGACTTGATCACTGAGCCGATGCGTGAAAACCATACTGCCGTGCTGGGACTCGCGACCGGCGGAACGCCCGTAGGCGTCTACCGCCAACTCGTGGAAAGGTGCCGTTCCGGGGTACTGGATTTTTCAGGAGTGACTACGTTCAACCTCGATGAATATGTCGGACTGGGACCTGAGCACAGCCAGAGTTACCGATATTTCATGCAGCAGCAGTTATTCGATCATGTCAACATCCTGGCATCAAACACATACGTGCCGGATGGACGTGCCACCGATATCGAAAGCTATGTGGTCGAGTATGAACGGCAGATTCGGCAAGCAGGTGGTATTGATTTGCAGCTATTGGGAATCGGTAACAATGGTCACATCGCTTTCAATGAACCAGGGTCAGCGATCGATAGTCGGACACGGATGGTTGCTTTGACGGAAAACACGATTGATTCCAACTCGCGATTTTTCGAATCGGCCGATCTGGTCCCGAGGTCAGCGATCACCATGGGAATCGGGACGATTCTTGAGTCTCGTCGCATTGTTCTGATGGCCACTGGAAAAGCAAAGGCGGCAGTGATCAAGGCCGCGATTGAAGGTCCGATTGACCCCGTCAATCCGGCTTCGTTGTTACAGCAACACCCCCAACTGACTTTTGTGCTCGATCAGGCGGCGGCAAGTGGTTTGAACGTTTAACAAATCTGTTTGCAGGCTCGGCTGGCCTTGTCGGCCACTTCGTTCATAACCGTCGCTGCTGGGATTCAGGAGACAATGGAATCCAGCACACGCGCTGGTTCAACACCTGTCAATTTCATGTCGAGTCCCTGGGATTTGTGGCTGAAGTTGCGGTGATTGATACCCAGTTGGTTCAGCATCGTCGCATGCATATCGCGGACGTGGACTACATCATCGACTGCATGATAACCCAAGTCATCGGTTGCCCCATAGCTGTGCCCTGGTTTGATACCTCCACCAGCCATCCACATTGAAAAACCTTTGATGTGATGATCGCGGCCGGCACCTCCTTTTCCTTGAAACATCGGTGTTCGTCCGAATTCGCCACCCCAGATGATCAGTGTGTCTTTCAGCATGTCTCGCTGTTTCAGATCGGTCAGCAAGGCCCACGTTGGTCGATCGGTCAATCCACAGCAAATGTCCATGTACTTTTCGAGTCCACCATGATGGTCCCAACCACGGTGGTAAAGCTGAATGAAGCGGACGCCCCGCTCTGCCAGTCGACGAGCGAGCAGGCAGTTGGAAGCGTATGAGCCATCACCCGGTTTGGCTCCATACATGTCAAGCATATGCTGTGGTTCATCTGACACGTCTGCCAGGTCGGGTACGGATGTTTGCATGCGAAAAGCCATTTCATAATTGGCCAGCCGCGTTTCGATTTCTGGATCACCGGTTGAGTTCAGGCGATGCTGATTGAGTTTCCCAATGGTTTCAATCAGTCGCTTTTGCTGATTTTTGTCTACTCCCCGGGGTGCTTCGACGTAGTTGACAGGCTGACCACTGCCACTGAATTCGACTCCCTGATAGCGACTGGGCAGAAAACCGGCAGACCATTGGCGAGATGCAATCGGCTGAGGGTTGCGACCACCGACGCTGGTCAATACTACAAACCCGGGCAAGTTTTCGCTCTCACTGCCAAGCCCGTAGGTGACCCAGGATCCCATGGAGGGCCTGCCACTGATCGCCGATCCGGTATTCATGAAAGTATGGGCAGGATCATGGTTGATTTGCTCGGTGACCATCGATCGGATGACGCAAATGTCATCCGCCATTTTCTGATGGTATGGCAGGTAGTCGCTAATCAGTTGCCCGGACTGACCGTATTTGTCGAACTTGGTCAGGGGACCCTGGCACTTCAATTCCTTTCCCTGCAATTGGGCGATCGGTTGTCCGGCGGTGTAGGAGTCTGGCATCGGTTTGCCATTCAGTTTTTCCAGTTCCGGTTTGTAATCGAATGTCTCCAGATGTGATGGACCCCCAGCCATGCACAGAAAGATCACCCGCTTGGCCCGTGGAGGATGATGCGGTACGTCTGCCCTGGCACCCGCATTGACTCGCTCGGCGGTGGCAGCGTCGGTCGTCAGCAGTGACGACAGGGCGGCGCTGCCAACGGCTACTCCGTTATTGGTAAGGAAGGTACGTCGATTGAGCATGAATGTGTTCGTTGTCATGGTGATGGTTTTACACCGGGTGCGGGATGCAGGTGAAAAGTGCGTGTTGTGTATGGTTTAGTATCGTGTGACTGTTTCCTGCAGATTCATGAGTGCTCGTGTGATACTGGTCCAGGCTGCGAGTTCCTCCGGGCTTACAGCCTTCAGCTCAATGTTCTTGTCGGCTGTGTCGAGAAGTTTTTCAGCATCCTCGGGTTGTTCACGGTAATGTTCGATTTCGGAGTTGAGTAATTGTTTCAGTGCTGCGATTTCGAATTCATCGGGTCGCCGTGAGACCGCCAACTCAAATGCTTGCCCAAGTTTTTCTGTCTGGTTGGCGTGGTCCGTATTTAACAGATTGGCGGCAAACGCGATGGCTGCATCGACCATCGAGGGATCGTTCAACATCACTAACGCCTCCAGCGGAGTGTTTGATCGAGGGCGTTGTGCAGTGCATTCTTCGCGACTCGGTGCATCCAGCGCCTTGAGCATGGGGTGCAGGAATTGCCGCTGCCAATGCATGTAAACTGCGCGCCGGTATTGGCGATCGTCCTGATCCGGGGCATAGACACGTTTGGGGAAGTTCAAGTGACGATAGTACCCCGGCGGTTGGCTTGGCTTGATACTGGATCCCCCAACTGTTCGGACCAGCAGTTCACTCATTGCCAACGCGTTATCCCGCACCATCTCGGCTGGCAAGCGGTAACGCGACTGACGCCCAAACCATTGGTTGTAGGGATCTTCTTGCAGCTGTGTATCAGATGTATCAGAGGCTTGCTGGTAGGTGCGGGAAAGTACAAGGCGACGCATCATGCGTTTCACGCTCCAGTTATCCTGAATGAAATCAAGCGCCAACTGATCCAGCATTTCGGGATGGTTGGGGGGCGTGCCCTGGTTACCAAAGTCACCCAGTGATGGAGAGATTCCTTGGCCAAACAGCAGATACCAGAATCGGTTGACAAAAACTCTTGCTGTCAGGCCACCGATGCCATGCTCAACGTCGAGGATCCAATTCGCCAAATCGAGTCGGGTTGCCCGGTTCTCACCGGTATTGAGTTGCCCCATGAATTCCGGGATAGCCGGTTCGACGATCGGTCCGCTCTCATCGAGCCAATTGCCGCGGGGTAGGATGCGGATCGAACGTGGTGCGATGGACTGAGTGACCATCGTCAGCTTGTTTGATGCCTGAAGTTGACGCTTTTCCTCTTCCAGTTGGGTGATCTGATTGCTGATCGCGGTGGATTGGGATGATTCGACAGCTT
>Ga0315334_10000801_pt1 | contig 19174 bp, 35 predicted proteins | sample M150034915metaG_FD_205555 | JGI IMG/M metagenome (GOLD analysis project Ga0315334, IMG submission 205555) | Ammonia-oxidizing marine archaeal communities from Monterey Bay, California, United States - M1 500m 34915 | ecosystem: Environmental > Aquatic > Marine > Intertidal zone | place: USA... | reverse complement strand
CCTGCAGTTGTTAGATTATCTGCTAATACGGCAATACCTTGAAATGTTTCCGCATAGATATCATTATATTTTAATGTTGATGAACCAATATCAAATGTATTGTTTGCTGACGGAACAAAAGCATCATCATGTTTATGATATATAGCATCTGATTCTGTTTTAGAATATACACCTAAGTTTGTTCTTGCTGTTGCGTTATCTGATAAGTTACTTAGTGTTAAATCTGCGTCTGTTGTGCCCGCGGCAATTGTATTAACAAGTGTTAGTGTACCTGCACCATCGTCTGTAATAGTAAGTCCTGCTCCAACTGCCAGACTCTTAAATTTTAATTGATGTGTCGTGGCGTCTTTAGAATCATAAACTCCTGTACCAGTACCTATGTTTGTACCAGTTTGTATTGTTTCTGTTACATCTGAATTAATTACTAGAGCATCACCGTTGTCGGTGATAGTAATATCAGTGCCACCTAATAATGTTTTAAATTGTAGTGTTGTGCCTGCTGTTCCAGACCATACACCTAGTCCTGTGCCTGTGTTTACTGCGGCATCAAATCCAGAACCTGCCGTTCCGCCAGTATTAGTGCTATTGACAAATGCGTTTTCACTACTATCATAAGTTAAAACTTGGTCTTCTACTAGATTACCAATAAGTTTGAATGTTGGATTAAATGGTTGTGCGTTTATACTCATATCTATTTCCCGTTAGTAATTCAGATAAATCTTCCCTACGTGCCCTGCTGTTGTATAATCTGTAATACCAAGTGCTGTTCTGTCTAATTTTGCTCTTAAAAACACTAAATTAGCGACAAAGGTGAATCCTTCAACGCCTGTAAAAGCAGTATAGTCTTTGTATGGTAAACCCCCAATAAGAATATCGAACCAATCATCTTCAGTTGGTACTGTTGCTAATGTTCCTTGTATTGAAATTCTGCCTGATAAAGCATTACAGTAGATTGCAACTGTGTGAACACCGTCAGTATATCCATAGTAAGAATCACCAGGTACTGCATCTCCAGTCTTATCTAGTTCAGATGCTCCAGATAACGGTAATAAAGTAGTTGTTTTTCGAGCCATTGGCGTCCCTCAATTGTATTAGTAGTTAAAGATTACTTCTTCTCTTATTTATCTAAATCACTTATAAGGACCGCCTTTGAAATTGTTTTTATGTTCTCTCCAAACAAAAATGTGAAGTATTCGACATCTACCTCGTCTTTACAGTACACACTATATGTTGCCCATGAACCATAATAGCCGAAACGTCTAGTTACTGACTGTATATTTCCAGATACTGCATAGTTTGAACTATCACCAAATATAGAGAATATATCATCACATACTTGTGTAAAGTTGTTATAATTATAAGCCATCTCTACTTTATAATTATAATTCTTCATAAAACGTGATTTTCGTAGTACGACATTTGAATCGAATTTGTCTAAGATTTCTTTTAAATTAGGATATAATGGTTCAGTGTACTTGATATGTAATTCTTTGTAATTATCTTTTGCTATTAAATAATCTTCTTTATTTAAGAAATATGCATGAGTATAATATCCATTATTAAATTTTATTCTTTTTTTGAATGTAGATTTTAGATATTTCAGACATTCTTTTCGTAGTTTAACGTCACCATTAAAATTATCATTGTCATTGAAATAAAAGTGAGGGAGATTACCCAATCTAGGATATGTTATTCTAAATGGATATATATTATAGAATAGTTTTGTTACAGTTTCATTTTTAGGTGTATACGAATTCGATTTCATCCTTTCCGTTGATATTGACGGTTACTGTCCCGCCTTCTCTTAATTTACCAAAAAGTATTTCTTTTGACACTGGCTTCTTAATATTATCATTAACTACTCGTTGTAGAGGTCTTGCTCCCATTTCTGGAACATATCCACGTTCTCGTAACCATATTCTAGCAGGATCAGAAAGAACAATTTTTACATTCTTATCTTTTATCATATCATTGATTTCATTAATCGTTTTATCAACAATCATATCAATATGTTCTTTCTCAAGACTATTAAATTCTATGGTTGCATCAATTCTATTTCTAAATTCTGGTGAAAAGAATCTCTTAACTGCTTCATAACTAGCATCTTCATTATCTGTGCTAAATCCAATTGCATGTTTTGCCTTTTGTGCCGAACCTAGATTACTAGTCATAATTAAAATAACATTAGAAAAATCTGCTTCTTTTCCAGTAGAACCTGTTAGTTTACCATCATCCATTACTTGAAGTAGCAAGTTCATAACACTTGGATGTGCTTTCTCAACTTCGTCAAGTAGAACGATACAATTAGGAGTTTCTTCAACATCATTTATAAGTTGTCCTGCTCCCATACCACCTTCTGCGTGTCCAACATAACCTGGAGGAGCACCAATAAGTTTTGATACTGAATGTTGTTCCATATATTCTGACATATCATATTTGCGTAGTTTCACTGTCAAATTATCTGCAAGTTGACGACACAATTCTGTTTTACCAGTTCCCGTTGGGCCGACAAATAAGAATGAACCGATAGGTTTATTGCGTTGTCTCATTCCTGACTTACTTACTAGAATACTTTCAACTAGAGAACTAACTGCACCATCTTGTCCAAATAATTTTGTTTTAATGTTATCTTCTAAATTAATATAATTAGTATTTTCTTTAGCATCAATCATTTCAATAGGAATACGAGTTATTTTTGATATCGCTTCCTCGATTTGTTTAATTGTAATCTTTCCTTTGTGTTTATGAAGTTTTGCTCTTGCACCTGCAATATCCATAACATCAATAACTCTATCTGGATTATATTTACCATGCATATAACGTTCTGCTAAATCAACAGCCATATCAAGTGCATCATCATCATATTCAAATTCATGGAATGCTTCGTAATATTGCTTCAATCCTTTAATAATTAATTTTGTAGTTTCTTTACTTGGTTGGTCTACTACTACTTTTTGAAAACGTCTTTGTAATGCTCTGTCTTTTTCGAAATTTTCTCTGTATTCTTCACTTGTCGTTGCACCAACACAGAATAGTTTACCACTTGCAAGTAACGGTTTCAATAAGTTTGCGATATCAATTTGAGAGCCACCGGCTGAACCAGCACCCATAATCATATGAATTTCATCAATAAAGAGAATTACATCTTTCTTTTTAGCAAGTTGGTCAAATACCATCTTAGCACGTTCTTCGAATTCACCACGATATTTTGTACCAGCGACTAAACTAGTAACATCAAGTGAATATACTATTTTCTTTTCAAGAATGTCAGGAACTTTACCTTCTGAAATCATTAACGCAAGTCCTTCTGCAATTGCTGTTTTACCAACACCTGGTTCACCAACAATAATGACGTTATTCTTTTTACGTCTAGCAAGAACTTCAGTAATCTCAATTAGTTCGTCTTCTCTGCCAATGACTGGGTCAATAAGTCCACTGGCAGCACTAGTATTAAGATTAGTACAGAAATCTTCAAATTTTACGGCAGGTGGAGCATCTCCTGGTTGGACTTTGCTTCTGCTATAAAATTCTTTTTGAATAAGATGTATTGCACCTTCACGTGTTACACCATGTTTTGCTAGGAAGAAATATGCGTATGAGTCTTTTTCACTTAACAATGAAATCAGTACATCTCTACAAAACAGTTTAGTTCTGCCACTAAAGATAACTTGAGTAATTGCACGATTGAATACTCTGCTTAACGCAACAGTTTTACGAGGTTGTCGGCGAGCAGTGGCTTCTGCCAGATTTGTGATATCATCTCTATCCTTTAAGTACTTCTCTACGTCTTTTGCAATCGCACCAGCATCTATTTCCATGTCGGTGAGTAAATCACTGACATCGGCTTCTTCAATTATAGAATACAACAAATGCTCCAACGTCACGTATTCGTGAGTCAAGGAGTTTGCAAATTGAACTGCTCTCTCTAATGTAATGCTAATTCTATCTGGTTCTTGTGGTTTCTCAGCCATGTTATCCTTTAAAAGTTATCATAAGATTCGTAGTATTTATACCACTTTAGATATTAAATCGAGTACTAATTTTACTATATACGTTTTCTTTACAATGTGATACACAAGTACTAGGTTCTTGTGTTTGTATATATTCATGTAAATTAGTAAACCACGGAGTATCTAATATTTCTTGAATGCTATTTTTTCCATTTAATTTGTGACTTTCAGTATCTTTACTGTAGTTATTATATACGTTGTTAAGTTCTAATTGGGTTCCCCACCAACAACAAGGAATAACCCAGCCGTGATAAGTTACATATAATCTTGAGAATTGCTCTTTATCTTCATATCCCAACATTGCTTTACAACTAATTTCATTTTCTACTTTATTTTTAAATGCGTCTCGGACATCCCATTTATCATTACCGCTGCCTTCAAGGCTATCGATTATGTCATCTATAGACCCCAAATCCACAACATTTTTGAGATGATTTAAATCAACCTTTCCTTTACCTTTGAATTTTCCTATATCCATTGGTCTAATCTCTGTTTTACTATATTCATGTGCTTGACCACCTCGCCATTTCATACCAGCAAATCCCTCATCTATACTTCGTTGTTCAACTTCTTTCTCTTGGTGTTCATTATGCTTAAAATATATAAACTGCCAATATCCATATCCACCTGATGATAGAAATGCTCTAAAGTTTTCTTGCAGTTTATTCCATTTTACATTTATTCTGTAAATATGATTAGTATCTTCAAGACCATCAATTCCCCAAACTACTCTTAATCTGGAATGTCTGCTGTTTCTTCTATATTTCTCACACAAACTTCCCATGTCTTTCCAGAACTGTGTACTTCGTGTACCACCATTAGTAGCAATACTGACTACTAAATCCTTTGGAAATAAATCTTCCCCTAATATCCAATCTATTATTTCTAGTAAATCTGGATTAGTTGTAGGTTCATCATAATTCCCACAAAAATCTATCAAATATAACTTTTCCCAATTATCTTTATTAAACCAACTCTTAAACTGCTCAATAGTAACATACTTGGTATTTAATTCGTAATAATAAGGTGAAGTAGGTTTCTTAAATTTTGATAAATGAACCTGTTCTCTTGCACATTCGGGACATCTGGCTTGACAATAGTTAGTTATTTCTATTTGTAATTCTTTGATTACTTTAGTAGGAGTTGTTATCATATGTCATCACTAAATACTGGCCATTTTGAAAGCATAACTTTTGGTTCGTAATTAAATATATCTGCTGTTGCCCATTCTTTTTCAATACACCACCAACATTCTTTACATGTTTCTGTGAAATAATTAGTAACTTCAATAAAGCCCTCACAAGACCGAGTCAATGAACCCAATGAAACATATAATCCATATTTTTTATAAAATGCTAAGACTATTCTCTTGTCTGAATGAATAAATGGTCGATATTCTGTATGTGGTGGTTCATCATTATATACTGGATTTTCATCTATCCATTTTTGACGTGTTTCCCAATTTCTTGTTTCTGCTCTAGTTTCCCATTTATGTTTCCAAACAGCCTCGCCAATTTCATTGGGTGGATTAAGAGTGACACCATTGTATAATGCTGTAATTCCATGCTTATATACTAATTCATATGCTAATTTTGTTCCATTAGCAATATAGTCTTTCGCTGAGGTAGGTTTAACCATATGTTCACCAAACTTAACATTTGGAAATTCTTCTTTAACAAATGCAATTGCTTTCTTGGCATGAACGGCTTGTCCTGGTTTTTCTTCGTGAATACATGTCCAAATATATATTGTAATATCTAATTCGTTTTCTGATATATGATGTGCTAATAGCCACAACAACAATGATGAATCCATTCCGCCTGACATTCCGATACCAATTTTTTTATGGTCTAAATTTAATTCTATTTCATATTTGTCATCGCGGAGTTCTTCACATAATTCTGCTCGTCTATATACAAGGGCTGTGTCTTTTATCACCATTTTATATTCCTTTATCCCTAAAGTTAATTTTCAAGTTCGTATTATTTATGATGTTCTTTACTAAGATTGTATCTCCAATTCTAGCATTTTCTGGAACTGCTACAATATAATGAATATCTGGAGAGATGTCATCTCTAAATCCACATTTCGTACCAAGCATCTTTTTTAATTCTTTTTTAGTCAATTCTACATTTAATGTAACTGTAATAATGCTATTACTTCTTGCTTGTATATCTTTTATGTCGGCAAACGCCTTTCTAATCGCATCAAGTTGTTTTCTATCACCATCACCTGTATCTGGATGATGCTTCTTCATTAATTTCTTGTATGAAATTCTTATTTCGTCTTCTGATGAGTATTTGCTTATGCCAAGTACCTGGAACGGTGACTTCATTTTTAATCTGTGTTTAAGAATCTTTTAATTGCTGAAAGTGTACTTCCCTCTGCTTCTTCTGATGAATTATCTTTGTCTTTTGATTTTTTGTTATGTTCATCAATCGTTTTGTCGGCTTTTTCGTAGTATTCTTTATATGCTATGATAACTGCTCGTTGTTCAGAAAGAAATCTAATAATATCTGCATTATTCATCGCCAAAGCCTCATAACCTTCGTGTGTAAGTGCAAATATTACAATAGGTTTACCTGCCGCTTCTAATTCTCGCCATAATTCATCTACATTCTCTTCGGTGACTACAATATAGTCAACATCTCTCATTTCTGTGATTTTAGATTCAGGTAATACGAGTAATGGTCTCTCTACTGGTTCGGAAGTATATTTAACTATCTCTGGCATTGATGCACAACCGCCAAGCGAACCGCCTAGAGATAATGCTAATGTGACTGCTAGTATTTTCTCAATCATGGTGTTGGTGGAGTGTAGTTGGGATTAGCCACATCTGAACATGTAGTGTTTGCTTTGGATTTTTTTGTAACATTTATTTCTTCCTCAGTTAATGGAGAACCAGTTAGTATCTCATAACATCTTAACACATCTTTGGTACCTTTGTCAACTATTTTCTCTATTAATTTTGGTTTTGCTTGAGCCAGGGCTCCAAGGTCGTGTTTACTCAGTTTTTCTTCTAATACGTCTACTCGTGATTGAGCAACTTCAAAATCTGCTGAAACTGAAGCAAATTGTTCACGAATTGCCGCCATATCTTTATGAATTGCTTCTAGAGCCGCTTCTGATTCTTGTTGTGCTAATTCCGCGGTTGCGGCGTTGATTGCGTATATTCTGATTTGTTCTTGTGTGTATTGATAGTATTTCCATGCACCAAAACCTACTGCACCCAAAACAACAGTGAGGATTAATAGCATTTTAAGTTTTCCTAATATAAACATTTTATCTTTCTATTTATTTATGTCTGAAAGTGATTCTACCCATAGTCAAATCATATGGTGTCATTTCAACGGAAACTTTATCGTATAAAATAACTTTGATGCTATTTTTACGCATTTTGCCAGATAATGTACATCTCACTACATGACCCGTATCGCCATCAAGTTTAACCTCAAATTTGTCGCCGGGAAGAATATTAACTACTTTGCCTTCGAACTTTAACGGTGGTTCTTTAGCCATTCTTCAATTTGTTCCACTGTTACTTTTATTGGTGGACGTTTATAAAATTTGAGTAACCAATGGTCGTTCTTTACTAATCCACGAATATCGTGAATTAAACTAAGAGTAGCATTCATTAAATCTTCATTTTCAATTTCAACGAATACAATGTACATTCCTACATCGTTTGGATTTGGAGAAACTTCTGTATCTAGCATTGGCGTTACACCTCGTTCAATGAACTTTGCTAAGTCCATCGCAGGTGCTTCGTCTTTGACATAAAATCCAACAACAATAACATCTTCTTCTGTTCCTGTTTTTGGTTTAAATTCTGCTATTGAGACAGTAGGGTCTACAAGAGTTTGTAAATCACCGTATTCAACACCTTCTTTAATTTGTTCGTATCTCATTACTTGTCCTGCCCAATATTAGTTTCATCATCTAATCCGGTCTCATACGCATCAGATAATTCAGATGTATTAACTTCACCAGTAAACTCATCTTTACCTTGTAATGCAGTATCAACAAACTTTCGTGGCATCCAAACATCAACTAACCACACTTGATGTGAATCTAGTTTTGGTTTCTTATTGATATCTAAATCGTCATGTTTTTTAACTGTTCTTGGAACTTTTAACGTTCCTTTTTTAAATTTAACATCACATCCAATATTAGTTAATCGTAATGCCGCTTTTGGATTAGGCATTTTCAAATATGGGTACATCAAAGTTACATTTAACCAATATCTCGACAATTTAGGTCCATGTGCTACTTCACCTAACTTCCAATTTTTATATCCGTACATGCCTTGTTCGTCTAGCATATTTTCGAATTCTAATAGAATATCAAGTAATGTTTCGTTTTCATCAATACCTCTAAGATTGTCAAGAATATCGTTTTGCTTAATTTCACTCATATTTGTTATTTCCTAAAATTAACAAGACTTTTTAATCTTTGTATTCCTTCATCTTCAGAAACTTCTTCTTTGCTTTCTTCCACAGCGTCTATATATTCACCAACTGCATCAGACTTTTTAAGTAAATATTCTATTTCACTTATTGGCTCTGAACTTTCGTGATAAATCCACATAGCAACCTTGTTAAGTAATTCTTCACCGTGTTGCGTTTTTAAATCATCTTCTTTGACTGCTTCTTCTACTTTTTCTGCTTCCATACTTTCCAATTCACCATAATGAATTTTATCGTATCTATACTTATAGTCTCCAGTACCTATATTATTTGATAAATTTTCTTCGGCTTCTTCTTCAGAATTTGCTTCTACGTGTGAAACTATTGGTACACTTGCTGTGACCCATTGTGTTACTTTATATTGTGCCATTTTTTATTCTCCGAACAATTATAAATGTATTTATCATTTTAAGAAACCAATAGACGTAAAAAAAGGGAGCATTGCTCCCTTTTGAGTTAAAATGAGTTTAAAAGTCTACCAGCGATGCGGCCAATTGCAGTTTGCCTCTTCGCTAGTCAAACCAGTAGTGCAGTTTTCTGCACCGTTTTTTTCGACTTCTTGTTTAAAAATGAAGTCGGCTTGTTCTTTAGTTAAGGCTTCCCAACGAAGAACCTCTCCGTTATCAGCCATAACTTGCACAAAATAGTGTGGTGACATGTCACCCTCCTTCCATAATGATTCTTCTAATGATTCTTCTTTAATATTGTCAATAATATCTTCTAATTCTGGCATTTTTTACTCTCCCTCTATTATTGCTAAAATTTCTTCCCAGTCGAAGGCATACTCAATGCCATCTTCTTCGTGTTCTTTATTATGTTCGTGTTCAATCAAAATAGGTTTCAAGCCGTATTTCAACCCTATTTCTGCGTTTATTGGCTTATCTTCAATAAACCACATTCCGGTATCTTTAAACTTTTCTAATTCTTCATCTTTATCGGCGCCTGTATCTAAACAGATAACTTTAATAAAGACATTCTTGCCAAATATGTTTTTTAAGTTACTAACTCGTAACATTTGTGCTTTTGGGTCTAAACTTAGACTAGTAATGACAATAAACTGCCATCCATGTTCAACTAGTTTAGCAACTCCGCTTCTTGCGTCTTTAAACGCAGGTAAAAATCCCATCCAAGCACTTGCGTTGAATTCTTTGACTAATTTCTTACCTAAAGTCTTAGGAATTCCAAAAGTTTTGGAAATATCGTAAATCGCTTCTTCTTTTATAGCAAAACCTTTACTATTCATCCATTGATGAAAAGCACCTTCCCATGCGAGAAGAACACCGTCACAATCTGTTAATATTACTTTTTTAGTCATTCGTCAAATTCGTCATATGCTTTTGAGTAAAAATCAAGGGTTTTATACAGTTCCTCGTCTGTCATAGCAGAAATACCTAGACTTCTAGCATAACTCTTAGAAGTATGCATAGAAACGACTTCATAAAGACATTGTTCGTCTTGATATCTGTCGAATTGAGCAGGAGTAGTGATTCCGTACTCTTTCCAATGCTTTGGGTCTTCTACAATAGTACCAATCCAAAGACCTGGAGTAGAATCCATCTCTTTTTTAGATTTTTCGTTGATTGATTTGATGTGATTTGTAAGTTCTGACATTTTAACCCTTTTTGCTCAATTTATACTAACATTATAGCATAAAACCGGGATCTGTCAAGTTTTTTATGAATTTACGATGGTTTCGACTGAAATATTGGGTGGTTTACCGATTTCGCTGATTCCTAACATTCCTTTGGGATCTGCTTTCCAAAATCGAAAAGAATCTCTGCCTTTTAACTTCAAATCAGCACCTTTTGTCCATCTTCCGTGTTGCATTAGTACCCACTCGCCAACTTTTACGTCTTTTTGCTCTGGTCCCACTGCATATACTTGACCCCAACGGGCTCTAACACCCGATGATTTACCATCATCGTCAGGAATAACAATTCCACCTGCACTCTTACGTTCCCCTCTTTCAAGATTAGTTAAGATAACATTATCTCTTATCGGTCGGAGTGATTCCATGTTACTTACTCTTGTCTTGCTGTTTTTTTGATGTGATTTTTTTCTTTGCGGGTTGTTTATTCGCTTTAGGTTTTGAAACTCGTTCATTTTGCTCCTGTAGTTCACTTCGTCTGACAAAATTGCCGTCTGCATCTTCTACCCAAGGATCATCTCTCTCTTGAAGATAAGATTCCTTGGTCTCTTTTACAGGCTCAGGTGTTGTCTCTGGTTTTGGCTCGACTACTGGCTCTGCTTGTGGCATTGCCGCAGGTTTAACCTCTGGCGTTGACGCAGGTTTCGGAGTTGGAACTGTCGCTGGTTTAGGCTCTGGTTTAGGTGGTGGATTTGTAAAATTCTCTTCGAATTCCGCATAAGTTTTTGGAATTTCTGTTACTCGTGTTCTTGCGATTTCTGGAGTATCAACATCTGCTTTTATTCCACCTTGAACCACTGCTTTCGGGTCGTTTCTATTGTAATGTTCTCTTGCGAGTTCATCTGCACTTTTAACAATTCTGCCACCTTTTCCTAGTTGGTCGCCACGTGCATTTGTCTTTGTATTACCAACCGTAATATTTTTCTCTTGGCGAGCAATCAATTTTGCCATATCGACTTCAACTCCACGCATACTTTTATGTGCCATTTCTAATCCTCATTTAATTCAAATATATTATGAATAAGTTCTTTTAATTTTCTTTCAGAATGTACTAATTTCTGTTGTGGTTTTACAAATGAATTCGTGTTAATATAATCATTATGAATCATATTAGCACATACATGTACAAGTTTTTCTTCTTCCTTAGTTAATATACGTTTATTATTAGGAAATTTAATTACCTTGTTCATCTTAAAAACTCATTTATATCCAAATCGTATTTTATGCTATCAACTTTATGTATACCAATAAGATATAAAACATAACTTGCAACACTCGACCCTCTGCCGACTCCCCATACGATATTATTCTTTCTGAGAGTATCAACAATATAGACGCATACTTTAAGTACGTCTATTATATTGTATTTATCATACAGATTTAGTTCTTCGTTTACTCGGTCTATTGTTTCTTCTGGAGTTCTGTCTAAAACATAAGATTTTATATCTAAATTCTTATATTCTTCCGGAATAAACCAATTCTTTTGATTAATCTTGTCAAATTCTTCTATATCAAGTTGAATTTTTCCAAGTTTCTCTAGTTTAGTACTATCTACATAATTTTTCTTAAGGGCGTGATTGTATTTCTCAAAATCACGATTCCAACTCACTTCTTTTATTTCAGACATATCCAATCCAGACATCACCATATCATAAAGGTCATATACATCATATACAACTCTTCCGTATTGGTCTATGTTTCTGTTAGTCTTTGATAATTTCTGGTTTCCAATCACTGATTTCAACTATTTCTCCACCTTCCTTTTCTATTTTTAAATCACCTAACACCGCTTTCTCTAGGTCATCTAATATTGTATCACTTTTGGGAAGTTTTGTCAAGTCTGTATCTGAATTTACTCTATAATCTTCTGTATCACTATCATTTCTACCCCACCAAGGAGCATCATAATAATAATCATCTGATTTGACCCAATCTTTCAACTTTGGTAATACTGGATATATTGTATCTGCATGGGTATAAGAAATAATAGGATCACGGACTTTACTTCCAACTTTAACACTTACTATATCTATAAACTTACTGACAATTGCATTTAATTTTGAATGCAACACCATAGCAATGACATCATTTGCTGGTGGGTGAGGTAACATAACAACTTTATTAGTTATATTTGTCATATTGATTTTCGCACCTGGCCAAGTAAACACACTTTGATGTATAACACTTTCAATAAAGAATTTGATTTTTAAGAATGCCGCATTACTTTTCGCATAGTCAGTTGTTAGCCATCCGAACTCAACTTCAACTTCAAATATATCACTAAGTAACATCGCATCTATTTGAATTAGTGTCGCACTGAATTCTGCTTTGTATGTAGAAAAACTTTCGGTAGTATATGATGTCATAGTATATCTGAATACATAACTATATAAGTGATAAGGACTATCATCACTATACTGACGATAAGTGGAGCATATTCTTTAATCGCTTTCATCTTTCTTTTCCTTATCTATTTCTTCATCAGTTACATTATATTGTTCTGGAGTTTTTGCTTGTATTAGGTCAAATCGTTGTTTTTCAAGTTTTTCTCCTAGTTCCAGTTTCATATTCTCTAAATGAAATTCTAATTGTTGAAGTGCTACACTGTGTCCCATAGAATAGGCTATCTCAATTTTTTTAAGAATGTCACTGATTTTCTCATCCAATTCATCTTCTGATAATAAACTATAATCTTCTAGTAAGTCTGTCATAAGTCACCTTCTTTACGATTTTCACTGTAATGAACATTAAACTCTCCGCCAGGATACCGTGATTTTAGTTTGTGTACATTTTCTGCTATGACTTCGTTGGGGTCAATACCCAAAGCCCTACAAGAATTAGTCCAATACCACATAATATCGCCCAACTCTCGTTTAGCATGAAATATAGTTTCATCGTCCAATGGTTTACCTTGGAATACACATTTTTTAACAATTTCGGCAAATTCTCCTCCTTCCGATGCAATACCAATTGCACTATTTAATATTAAGGGAATATTTACGCCTGTAGTGTCTGATAATTCATCTAATCGATTAATGAATTCAGTTAGTTGATTTGCTTCCGCACTAGTAACCTCTTCAACGAAGTCTTGATACGAATTTAGATTTACTTGCTTTGACATATAATATCTCCTTAATATGTTGTATAATAGATATTATACATCATTTCAAAGATTTATACAAGTCTTTTTTAATTTATTTTACAGTAGTGAGGTCCGGAACCTCATACTGTTAGTAGTCCTCTATTTGCTATTGTCTTGTACATTGACACCTCGTAAAAAGAAGGTCGCTACAATTCATAAAACTCATAAGTTTCAGTTTTCTATGAAAATATTTAGTATTATATACAAAAATGTCGCTAATAATAGCGACATTTCATTAAAATTTGATTGATTTTAGATATGGCGGGGTTGAAGGGACTCGAACCCTCGGCCTCCTGCGTGACAGGCAGGCGTTCTAACCAACTGAACTACAACCCCTCTTTTAATCATTTCGTGTTCCTACACCATAATCAATGACTACAGGAAATCTAGGAATACCATCTGGTGTCATTTCAAAATAACGCAATGTTGCCCAAGTAGGTTTTGTATCTGTTTCCCAAAGTTCTTTTAACTTTGCTTGATTACCTCGAACTCCAGAACCGAATTCTGTACCGTTTGGTAACTTTAATACAAATCGTTTAGCATAACCAGCCCAGTTTCCTTGACCTTCTTCTACACTTACAACATCATATTCTTCTGTAATAAACTGTTTACGTTTAAGTAAGTTCTTACTACGTTTGTTTTCATACGGAGTATCCTGACGAACCATCTGACCTTCATAGCCATCTGTCATATATTCACTATACTTTTCGTCAAGTTCATCTTGTGTTTCGCAAAAATCAGTTGATACAATCTTTACATATTCGTTATTAGACCAATGTGCTTGTTTGATACGATTAACAAAAGTCATATCTGGTGCAGACTTATCAAACATATCATAAACGTGATATTGAACCAGTCCTTTTGCCTCTTCCATATCTTCTGGAGTACTTTTAACTTTACGAACAAGTGAAATGATTTTATTGAAATCTGCTTTCAGTTCGTGATTATAAAGTTCACCATCTAAGATAAAATGAGGATTTTGTTCCATAAACCCTTGAAGTGATTCCCAAATATGAGGACAACTATTAATTTCTTTACCACTTCTAGTCCACATCCCATTCTTGTTCACAATACAACGAATTCCGTCAAGTTTAGGTTGAACAAATCCTGATGTAACTGGAAGTTTAGTCTTTTTGTAATCATTTGCCAACATAGGCTTAAACTTGTCGTAAGTATCTACATCTTTTACATCTTTGAAATATTCTTTTTCTGCTTTAATATCCCATTGAGATTTAGCCTCTGAGGCTGCCTGAGTAATTGTAGTTGTTGCATTAGCACGACCCACATTCTTTGCCTCACTAAAGTTCCAACCAGATGTAACTTTTTTGCCGTCAACTAGCCCACTAATAGTTCTTGTACCAGCAGTATCATCAGAATATCCCCATTGGATTTCCCAAATTCGCAATTTGCCTTTTGTATCACGTTTGTATAAAGGCTCTAGTGTTGTAATATTATCCATCATTTTTCCTCCATTAAGTCTGGTTCTATATCAATTGATTTATGTACATTCCATATAACATCGCCATTATCTTTCTTATACTTTTTCGCATCAGATTCAGTTAGCATTTTAAAACCAACATCCTTTATGAGGTACAGAAAGTGTAATTTTTTCTTTTTAGTCATTTTGTTTTATTTGTCCAAAATATGCCCATCTTGAATCGCCTGATTCATCACCTTCATCGTTAAAAGTAACATCTGTGTAGCCGATTGAACCTGGAAATTCTAAATCTAAGTCTAATTCTTCAACATTTGGTCCTCTTTCTCCAGCAGGATCAAGTTCTTTATTTGTTGAAATAGAAATGCTTGTTATAATTCCGTCTCTTAACATACCGCCACCTACTGGGCGAATTTCTACTCTGTCATTTATTTTAATTATCATTGTGCGTACTTACTTTGTTTTTCTTGCCATGCTTCGTAAAGACTGTCTTCAATATCATTGGCTTCGCCTGAACCTGCAAGTAAATCACCGTGTTTAACCATTTTATCTGTAAATTCTTGTAAAGTTTCGCATTCACCTATTGTTTTGTCTGCGATATCCCAAAATTTGTCTACATTATCGAAAATATAACTACTCATTCCCATTTTTATCTCTCTTTCATTGATTTATAGCACTATTATAGCATAAAATCGCTATTTGTCAAGTTTTTGGGGTGTTTTAATGAAATTGGTAACGCCTAGGGGAGTCGAACCCCTCTTGCCAGGATGAAAACCTGGAGTCCTAACCGATAGACGAAGGCGTCATGTGGTGGAGGATAAGAGAGTCGAACTCTTAACTCCTGGATGCAAACCAGACGTGATCCCATTTCACCAATCCCCCATTAAGCAGGTTCTAACGTTTTTTCTGCCTCTTCAACTTTATCGGCTTCTTCTTGTTCTTTTTGCCAGTCGAGCCAATCTAAGTGACTATCCCAATGTTCGTCCATATTTTGTTCTTGCTTTTCTAACGTATCGTGCCAGTCTTTATTAAACCAACCAACTTGAATCCAATCACCCTTGCTACGAGTATCGCACCAATCTTGATTGCATTCTAATTTTTCTCTATCATACCAAACATCTTCTATAATTTCAGCAACATTAGTTGCTACTGTTGAATAAACAACTTTTTTAGGATCAAAGTCTTCACCATCAGTTTCAACAAACCAGCATCCCATACCACCTTTTTCACCTGTGTGATATAACATACAAGGGACAACATCATATCCTTTTTCTTTCTCATCTTCATTTGGAGAATGATATGCCTCTCTATCATATAAATGATAAGGCTCAAACTCTTCACCTTCGTACTCATTTTCCATAGAATCACGTGTCCCTGGAGTTGAATCCGCGGGCACTTCTACCCACGACCATTCTGTGTCTGCGTATACACCATAAAGATGTTCTAAATCATCAACTTCACTCCAAGAACAGAAATCTTCACAAATTACAGGACCTTCATAATAAGATTCATCGTGTTCTGCATTTTCAAGTGCTTCCATGCATTCTGCTTCACCATAATCTTCCATAAGTTCTTGTATATATTTTACGAATTCTTCGGTAACTGTTCCAATTACTAACTCACCGCCGTTAACACCGGTGTCTATCCTAAACAACCTTTTTGCCATGATATTACTCCTATATTATCGTGTACTTTGAAAATTTTTCAGAAATCGTTTAAAGTACCACTCTTTGAATTTAGGATCTGCTTCCAATTCTTCTTGAACTTGTCTTGCTGATAATTGGTCAGACCTAATACATTCGGCTAACAATCTATATGTATCTTCATTTGTTTTCATCTTCTTTCCTTTTATTTTCTTCATTTTTCCTTTTCTCTAAAACAATATACTTATACCATTTCATTAACCACATTACCTTACGTGGATAATGCTCTGGATCAGGTATCTCATCTCCAAAATAATCAATAAAACCTTGAACTTCTTCATCTGTCATGCATTGTCACTTTTTTCTACATGAGAGAATTCTTCGTTATAACAATCCCACTCTGTTTCCTCATCTGATACAACTCTTCCTTCATGTAATTTTTCTAGTGCTTCGATTTTATCTTTCGCCTCTACTCTTACTTCGTATTTGGCGTTAACGTCTCTGGTATATACATATATCATTATTTTCTTCTCCTTTTCCACGCTCTAACTCTGTGATAGTGTTGATGTCCATTATGTAATAGACTTGGGTATGGCTCTGATTCATATATCATTGTTAAATCAGTTTGTGCGTTCCACCCGCCTTCTTCAAGATATGAATAATCTGATGGTATTAATGCATGTCCAAACGCATTGCTTGGATTAGTCATAACAAACACACCATTTTCTTTTAGACTGTCTGCAATATTTTTACTTGGTTTTGCACTCATATGTCCAGGAGCAAAACATCCACTAGCAGTAATTACATCATATTTCTTTGGCAATGGTTCTGCACAAATATCATTATATGCAGTATCTCGATAAAACTCCTCAGCAACTTTTAAAAACGCAACTGTAATGTCATACCCGTCTACATTATCATAGAATGCTGGTCTTAGATGTTTAGCAACTAAGCCTGTTCCACAAGCAATATCACCAATTTCAACATCTGGATTAAAATTATGTATAACATATGCCGCTGTTTTAATCGGTGCTAACCATTTTCCAGAATTTATATCTTCTTCATAAGTTGGCCATGTGCCAAATATTTCTTTTTGACCTTCAGTGTTGTCGAAACCGTTATTGTAACTATCTCGTAATTTATCACTCATAAGTTCTGTCATTATTCTTATCCTCTAGTTATAATACCTTCTATTGGTACTGTGTAAGTGTTGCAAGAATTCATTAATATAAGCAAAAAGAACATAACAACTATTGCTTTAAATATACTATTCTTGTCCATAATCAGAATCATCTGACTTCTTGTTTTTTGTTATCTTATGTAAATCAAATAACACTGTTGAGTCTGGATTGACTTGCTCATCTTTATAATAATCAAGTTCTATCTCTTTCTTTTTAATCCACGTTTTAAGGTCTTCTAGTTCCTTTATATACTTTCCTCTAGCGACCATATATCCCTCATCACCATTATCTTTAGCATAACGTTCATTACAAATGTCTATGTTGTTAATTAGATTTCTAATTATACCTTGGTATGGGTCTCTAAAATCGTCCCATTTTTTTGTTTTCATATTCATATTAATGTTTCGTTTCGTTTATATCCATATCGTCATAAATAAATCGTTCTTCATCAAGTCCAGAGGCATGAGTTATTATATTCATGAGTGAGTCAAAATCTTCAGGAGAAAGTGTCATCTTATACAACTTCATTGCTTGTCCCATCATAGCACCAGCAACTTCTAAAGGACCAATCTCCTCATTGTTAACTAATTCTACTGTCAAATGTTCGTATTTTCTGTAAACCTCTTCGAACGTCATTCATCTACTCCTATTTCTTCAATCAGCATTGTTTCATATTTCTCAAATGGTTGATGAATCCATGGATTGTTTGGTAGAAACTCTACATAATATTCTGGAGTAAATGTTGATAGTCCTTTTGTCCATATAGTAGCAGTGCGAAGGTCTTCAATAAAAAATCCCTCATAATGTTCCAGCCATTTTACACATTTTCTAAGTGTTCTGCCAGAATCTGCTAAATCATCTACTAGCAAAACTTTACTTCCTAAATTAGGAGTTGTCTTTGCTAATGAATTACCAAAAACAATTTGTCCTTGTTCGTCTTTAACACCTATTCCGTGATATGATTCAACTGACATCACCGCAAGTGGCACATCAAAAATACGAGCAAGTATATCACCTACTCTTAATCCACCCTTTGCTATACAAACTATTTGATTACAATCAAATTCATCATCATCAATTTGTCGTGCTAGTTGTTCTATCTTCTTATTATACTGGTCCCATGAAATATATAAATCACCAGATTGTGTATTCTCTTTATGTGTCATAATATAACCCTTATAAAATATGTAAATGTTCTAATGCTTCGTATCCGAACCAGATAGCAAAGGCAAGATATGCCCAATATCCAAACTTAAAGATGTATACTTTAATTTTGCTATCTCTAGCAAACATATAAATCGAAATGGCTACAATAGCCGCAGAAATTGCCGCTATCCAACTTGCGTTTGGATTTAAAAAGAGATTACTAAAAATCTCAAAACTTTCTCGACCATATATAAAGAATGCAGTCAAGAATAATACTGTCGAACTTGAATGACTAATATCATCAACATGTTGTTGAATATGTTGAAGAACTTCTTTATTCTTAACAAAAAGATAAAAGAACAAAGAACTAAGAATGGCATACATCAGCCATTCGTAATTTTCTAAAATATCATGTAAAAAATAAGCAGATAATAATCCACCAATCAAACCAAGACTTCCGTAAACCATTATAGTCGGTTTATTTACCTTTGTTTGAGAAATTA
>Ga0315334_10000800_pt1 | contig 19180 bp, 22 predicted proteins | sample M150034915metaG_FD_205555 | JGI IMG/M metagenome (GOLD analysis project Ga0315334, IMG submission 205555) | Ammonia-oxidizing marine archaeal communities from Monterey Bay, California, United States - M1 500m 34915 | ecosystem: Environmental > Aquatic > Marine > Intertidal zone | place: USA... | reverse complement strand
TGCATCTACATATTGACCATATATTGATTTATCGGAAATCCATGTGCAGTTGAATCCCTCAACTCGTGGCAACATTCTAGCACCGATCTGTGTATTTGAAGCACCAGAAAAAATATCACTATAAAGTCTATTATTAATGTCTTGAATTTCGGGCAGTTTCAAAACCTGTTTCTCACATTCTCCTACAACCATCTTACCTGATACAATGTTAGGAAATCTTACTCTTATCTTTTTTGCCTTGTTTTCATTCATGTATTCCACACCTCACAATATCTCACATTAAATGACCTGCCACTTTCTGTTCCACTACCAGTTCCTGTAGCAAATGGTTGTGCTTTTACACTTCCCTGACCTGTGCCATGAGTGGCTTTAAGAACACCGTCTAACGTAAAATTAATACCACTTGGCTTTGATTCAAGCTTACCTGTATGCCAATAATCATCAATAATAACATCACTTTCAACTTTAACTTGTCCCCAACCCTCTGCTTCCACTTTAGTCCAGATAAAGAAATAACCATTAGGAGAAGCAGTAGTATTCGATGACCATGTTACTGTATTGTTTTCAGTAGTATTACAAGTATTAGATGTTCCACATTTAAATCCACCAGCAGCACTTCCAAATGTTCTTTTCGCTGTCCATATAGTAGTATTATCTTGCAAATCAAACGGTCTTACAGCATTATTATATGTAATACCACCCCACGCATTTGCAGCAGTTGTGAATGAAACTTGGTAGCCACCAAAATCTGTGCTCCACCATTTTGAGTTCATAGCACCTGATGTTCCACCATTAATGTTAGTTAAATTCCATTTTGTATCTAATTGCTTACCTGAAAACCACTCAACAAAGTGCTGTTTAGCAACAGATGTCAACGGATTTGTAATCTCGTAAACTGAACCGTAGGTCATGTGTTCCACGCCTCAAAATAATTTATGCTACCAGATAGACTTCCTGTTGATCCACCTATTGATCTAACTTCCACACCTAGTTGCATTTTACTATCTGGTAAGTTTGCTGTTATTGTAATACCAAGAACACCAGCATGGCTAAATTCACATGAGCTTGCTTTTGTTTCCCCTTTACAAACGTGCCACCCATTATTATAAACTGTTAATTCTGCACCTGCTAATGCTGTATTTGTTTGTCCTGTTCCTTGTGAACAGCTTCCAGCAAAGCCACCTGTGCCTGAATCATGTTTAAAACAAGCCTTGCTTTGAGCTCCTGATGGAACACCTGACCATTCTTCTGCACCTGTAAAACCCCATAGAAAATCATTTCTTCCAGAAGCAAGATACCCCGAAACTGATGCGATAAAAGCACTTCCATTGTAGTTAAACTGTCTAATATCACCCATAGTCATTTGCACATTAAAAGTAGCTATAGGCATTAATTCATAACCACCGTTTATTGTGTCTTTCATACCTGACGTATTGTGTGGTGTTGCTCCATTTCCATTTAGTTCCCATACGAAAGTGTCTAATGTATCGCCTGTAAAATACTCTACGAAATGTTGTTTCATAACATTCGTTGGTGCGTTTAGATGTTCGTATATGGAATCTTTAGTTAAGGTCAATGATTCCACGCCTCATAATAAGTTACATTCGTTGTTGCTGCTGCCGAAGCATTATGTGTGCATTTTAACCAAGGCTCTAATCCTGTTGTGTTTGGCAAACCTGTTGTTATTGTTCCATGCAATACACCATCTAAATATCCATCTATTGAAGATGATTTACATTCTATTTTTCCTGTGTGAAAGTCATTATCCTCAGCGACAGAAAAATCTGCTGATCCATTAGTTGATCCGTCAGAAGAAAGTAATCTATAATAGTCATCGTTGGCATTATTTCTAATATATGCCAAGTCAGTTCCATTTTGAAAACCTATATCATATCTACTTCCTGCACTAGCAAGTCTTTTAGCAGTAAAAATACAGGTAGATTGTTTTGCATTAAATTGATATATTCCACCAAAGTCTAATTCTATTGAATTATTAGCTGTAGTTCCTGTTAGTAATTTTACACCACCGTCAATTAAATCATTCATTGTAGCAGTGCTTGATCCTACTGCTGTTGTTGCCCATATGTTTGTGTCTAATGCATCGCCTGAAAAGTTCTCTACAAATCTCAATCTTGCAGGTTTTTCCCAACTGTTTGTTAATTCGTATAATGATGTCCTGCCCAACTGTTCATTAGTTCGTATAATGGTCATATGTTATACGCCTCACAGTATCTTACACAAAGTGATCCAGCAGCAGAAGCACGATAAAAGAATGGTTGCATATGTTCTGTCGTTTGAGTATCTGTTCTTGTTATATCAAGCCTACCGTTAACATAAAGATCAGCCCAACCATCTCCTTGATGGATTTTGAAAGTTGTGAATTGCCTCACATAGTCACCAGCAACGTGATTATCAGCTCCGTCAGTGCTACCTGCACCTGAATTGTGTGCAGTAGTGATATTATGCCCATTTGCATTAATGAATGAATGTGCTGTATTTCTTGCCATAGAACTACTACCATCACCGTAATGTCCGACAAAGTGAACAAACCCACCATAATATGATCCTCCTTCACCTACCTGACCAGAACTCCAAATATTAACACACCCTGTTTTTGAAAATTGTGCTTTCTCGCCACAGCCTATTCTTTTATCACCTGCTGATGAAGTTAACTTTAATCCATTAAAATCCATCGTTACAGTTCCAGTTCCACCTGAGGACAATGTCCAAACACTTGAAGGCACAGATTTACCTGATCCATCATAAACAAATCTTTGTCGTGCTATCACTGCATCGGGGTTTGCTACATTTACTGCTAGGTTAGGATTACCAGAAGCAAATTCTCCGTTAATCAAATCATAAAGTGATCTTTGTGCCATTAGTTACTTGTCCTCGAATCAAATATAGTCTGCACTGTTATGTGTGGATATGTTACAATAACGTTTGGATCTTCAGTGTATACTCCTATTAAGTGACAGTTTAATAATCCTTCATAGATTAACATACCATTAGTGTGTAGGTTAACATATAAAAATTCTTCGCATAAAGGTGTATTATTTTCAACTTCTACTTCAATTTCTGTGGGTAATGTTATTGTTGGAACTTCTGGGACATCATCTATTACTGGTGTTTCTACCTTCTCATCTAATCCACCTGTTAGCCAGAATACTAGAAAAATTACAACTATTACTGCTGGAACACTAAGTGATAACTTTCCGAATAATTCTATCATGTATTGTAAGCCTCCAAATAACGTATGTTTCCACCCTGACTAGATCCTGCTGTAGAAGAATAAAACTGTGGTTGAACTTTTGCATCTGTTTCATTTTCTGAACCTGTGCTACTATCTCTTAATACTCCATCAATAGTAAAATGTGTTGCACCTGCTGTTAATTCAATTTTTAAAGTGTGCCAATTAGTATCACTTGTAACTCCTGTATCATGATATGCCACACCTGATCCATCTGCTGTCATTCCCTCTATGTTGTTTGATCCATTTTTAATGAAAAGTCTAGTATAATGTCTGTTAAATGCTGCATCTCTATCCCCCCGAAAACCGATACCAAATTGCCCATCACTATGAAATGTTTTACAAACACCTATTATGATAGCTCCATCGTGGTTATATTGTCTAATATTGTTAAAATCATAAGTTCCTTCATGCCCATTTGTCATTTGTAATTGATAACCACCGTCTACTTCATCTTTTATTCCCTGTGAAATTACAACTCCACCACTTCCAGCTTTCCAACTCCATCGTGGATCAAGACTTGAACCACTAAAGAAATCCCACATATGTTGCTTTCTTACACTTGAATAATCGTTTAACAGTTCTGCTATTGCTGTCATTTTTCTATCCAAGCTCCATAATTTAATATGTATTCTTTACCTGTATCTGTTTCTGTAAATGTTGAGCCATTTGTGGGTTTGGTTGGCTTGTTTTCGGTAACAGTTTGATATGTTCCTACACCTTCATTATATAACAAAGATACTTCACCTGCTGTTAATACTCTATGCCAAATTTGTAAATCACCTAACTCACCGTTAAAATCCAAAACACCGTTTGACGAAGCACCTATAACAAGATCAGTATCAAGAAGTATGCTGTTAGCTATTGCATTATCTGAACCTGTTACTTGTAAAGCACCATCAACATAAAGTTTCATTCCTGTTAGGTTAGAACTTCCATCATAAGTCATAGTGTAATATTTCCAAGTAGAATTATCAGTAATTGTTCCTGCTGTTGTTCCTAATTGATGGACATTACCACCTGTTGCTGCATCTGACAATTCCATTCTTAATACTCCTGACGCACCTGAACTGTGAAACAATATAGCCCAACCATTATTTCCTGAACCTGAATTTTGTTTAGCAAGAACATAATAAGTTCCTGTTGATGTTATCTTTATCCAAAATGATACTGAAAATGCATCAGTTCGTTCAAAATCAAAAGGTTCATCATCAAGTGTTATGTATGACGATCCGTCAAAATCAAATGATGTTATCTCTCCTACAACCGTTCCAAATGCTGTTGTTCCTGTAACTGTTCCATTAACGCCACCTACTGAATCAAGAACATTACCACCAAATTTGTAATGATTAAATAAATCAGGATTGCCATTGACTAATGCTTCTCTACTGTTTAAATCATTAGTTATTCTGTTTCCTGCCTTGTAGGATATAGCCATTTTAGCTAATACTCCTAGGCTATCTGCAAGTAAACGTTCGCACCATTCTTTTTGACTCTACAGAAAATTCCATCATTGTTAGAGTCAATAGCTCTTGCATAGAGTGTTGTTTCATTTGATATGGCAGGATTGTTAGTGCCATCAGAATCAAATGAAGCGTCTTGATTTTCTAAGCTAAGTCTTTGTAAATCGAAAATATCATGTAATCCACCATAATCAACATCTGCTGAAACTCCACCACCTGAAGCTGCTTCCCAACCAACATCACCACTTCCGTCCATCGTTAATACTGTGTCTTCTGCACCTGCTGCTAATAGTGCTGGGTTTCCACTTGCGTCTCCTACAATAATTTTACCTCTTGCTATACCTGCTAATTCTGCTATACCCACTGCATTGTCTGCTATTGACGCTTGAACTACTGCATTTGAAGCTAACTCGTCTGCTCCTACTGCGTCATCTGCTAGGTGTTCGTTATCAATACTTCCTGCTGCATAATGTTGACTGTCTATTTGATCGTTTGCAATATGTGCTGAGTCAATAGAACCTGCTGCATAATGTTCGCTGTCAATAGCGTCATCTGCTATATGTGCATTATCAATACTTCCATCTACATAATGTTCACTATCTATTTGGTCGTCTGCTATTTTAGCACCTGTTACAGCGTCTGCTGCTAGGTTTGCTGTTAATATTGTTCCTGCTACTATATTATTGTTAACTGTAATCCAATGTGCTAATGTTGTAGGACTGTCTTGTTTTGCTATAATAGAATCTCCTACTTGCATTGTTTCTGCAAAGAAGTCACCTGCTGCTGAAACTACATAATGGTCTCCCTTTAGAATACCAGCTACAGGACTACCATCATCTAATGATGGACTGTCTGCACTTGCGTCATAATTTCCTTTTAATGTAATGTCTGAAGCTACGGTTGTATCTACGTAGTCTTTTACTGCTGCTGAAGTTGGGAATGATGTATCATTATCAGTTGATGATATTCCTTCTGATTCTAATGTTACTGCTGCTGCTGCCAAATCTGCTACCACAATGTCTGGTAGTCTTGCATTTGCAAGAGTTCCACTTGATATATTTGAAGCTACTGTTGTATCGGTTGTAGCACTTGTTGCCAAACCATGACTTGCAATACCTGTAACTGCACCTGATAATTTTGATGTTGCTATTGCTGCACCTGAAGCAACACTAGCGTTTACTACTGCATTTGAAGCTAGTTCGTCAGCACCCACTGCGTCATCTGCCAAATGTTCATTGTCAATACTTGCTGCTGCATAATGTTCACTATCAATTACATTATCTCCAATTTTTGCTGCCGTTATAGCGTCTGCTGCTATCTTTGCTGTGGTTACCTGTAATGCTCCTAAATGTTCTGTATCAATACCTCCTGCTGCCAAATGCTCACTATCAACCACATCGTCAGCAAGTTTTGCTGCTGTAACAGCGTCTGCTGCAATTAAACCAGTAGTGATTTGTAAGTTTGCTATGTGTGCAGTGTCTATTGAAGCATCAGTATAATGTTCACTATCTAATGCGTCATCTGCTAACTTTGCTCCTGTAACAGCGTCTGCTGCTAGTTTTGCAGTTGTAATAGAACCGTCTGATACAGTGCCACCACCATATCCATACCAATATGTTCCTTTTCTTATTAGGATTGTTGGTTTTGTTGTTGAAAGTGTTTCGTTTGCTCCACTTACAGTAAATATATGTCCGTCTGCTGAAGGACTTGCAGTATGTGTTAATGTGATTGTATCACCAGTATCTGCAAATAAATAAATAAAATCGTATTGGTTTGTGTTTGCTATTGCTATTTTATCTAATGTGTCTGAGGTTGATGATTCTGCTGCAACCACACATATAGAGTCTGTTGGTGTTACTACACCACTTGCTATAGTTCTTGTTGCATTAGTTGGAGTAATACCAAGCATTCCAGCCTGATCTGGATCTTCATTCCACTCTGTTGTTCCTACTGGACTTGTTCCATCGTCAGGATATGTTGAAGCGTTTACTTGAGTTGCATGTGCAAATGCAGCGTTACGTGCCATAGTTAACTACCTGTTAAAACTTTGCCGTTCGAACTTGTCAGTTTAAAGTTTATGCTTTCATTGAATTGGATTTTATCGTCAAGTCCACCCTTTGCATTTGGAAAACACATGTTGATTTTCTCTAGCAAATTAAATAGACCTTTCATAGATATAGACATGAGTCTATACTCCATTCATTGTATGATTTACGTATAGTGTTAAAGTGTCTGTTGATGTCTTGTGGAAACTTGCTGGACTTGCAAAATTCCAGTGTGTTAAAATTTTCTTTCCTGTTCCAAGTGTTGAGTTTTTATCAATAATACAGCCACCTGTAATAGCATTGCCTGCACTAGTATCAATTTGTGATGTAGTCCATTCAAATTTATAAGTTACAACGTCTGTTCCTGCACCAGTATTATCAGAGTCACCATCATTTGTTTTTGGATAGTTTGATGAAGCGTCTTTCTGTGCTCCAGATGTTACTATTGGGGTTAATACATGTTGATATGCGTCAGTCTTTGCTAATGTGTCTGCACTTGATGGGTTATTTAGAATACAGGTTGCTCCTGCTCCACTTGCTACTGTTCCAAAATTCTCATCTGTTGCTGGTGTTTCTCCACAAGCTCTCTTTGCATAATAAATATCTCCGTCATTTGTGACTATATTTGCTCCGTAAAACCATTGTTTTGTTCCATCGGCTTTCTTTAAAACTACACAGATGTTATTCTTTGGGTCAATCATTATAATAAACCTTAAGCAGTGGGAGTATTTAAAGATTTTCTTATCGATTCATGCTTTTTAAGGTTTGTGCTGTCAATGAGTTGATTGTTTCATTACTTCCGACCACCAAATCATATGCGTCTGCCTCATGTTCGCCTAATTCTATGATTGTTTCATTCTTAGGGTAGTGCCAATGGATAGATTTCACTATTTGACCAGTGGCATTTATGTTTTTTAGTGTATTTTTCACGGTGCATGTATGATTTTCTCTTATAAAGTTGACTAAAAACGGTGCTTTTACCTTATATCTCTTGTTAATGTTTCTGGTTAGATAAAGAAGATTATATCCAAATTTAATGATTTCAACACCATCAGTTAATTGAGGAATAAATATCCTTTTTTTATATCTTCCTATGTTTGTTATGCTTGTGTCATCAGTAAACTGTTTTAAATTAGGAGAATCACCACCAGTGTCTATATATTCATAATCAACATGTATTTCTATATTTTTAGTTCCACTTCCACTATTCCAAGTGTCTATTGTTACGGCTCTACCTTCTCTGTCTATATCAAACTTACCAGTATTTCCACTATTTTTTAACCATTCGGAATCAGTTGAATTATATATTCTAACTGCTAACGGAATAGAAGCACCTATTTCACTACTTAAAGATATTGCAGTATCCAATGCCTGACCAGTAATAGTTTTTATTACTGTTTTTGTTGGTATTCTGCCAAATATAGTTATGTCATTTGCAACATATGTATCGTCAGCAGCATTGACTTGTATGTTATACGGGTCATGATTAAATGTTATACCCCTGTCAACTCCTAAGCCCTCAACAACAACTACACCTCTTGGTGAAATATAAAAACTGTATGTTATGCTAGTATTTTCTGCAAAGTCCTGTTGTTGAACTGCTCTTACCATTAATATTTTAATCAAACCTAACATATTTCCTTCTGCAATAAATTCAGTTATATCTTCACTCTCGTTTGGTGTTGCCCAACCAACACAAAAATTATTAAAACTTGTAGCAGACCCACTTGCTGACGCTGTGTTAGCTACGTTTACCTTCTTGAACAAACTATATACTATATTTTGTAAAACTTCTTCTTTATACACATTTTTAACCCTATTCAAGGAATCATTTCCAGAAGGAACATCAGAATCTTCTGTTCCAGAGTTAAGTATTGAGGTATCCATTTGTGTTTCTGGTATAACCTTTCCAAACCCACTAACAGATATTTTTTTACCCTGTGTGTTATCAACTATTTTCCATACAGTTCCAGCAAGTTTCATGACCATAGCTGCTGCCCTTGCCTTATAAAGGCTTCTAGCGTCTGCCAAACTCAAAACTCCACCACAATAAATTCTTACAGCGTGAATTAACCCCTTATAACCATAATTCCCAGATCCCATATCACCTATTACTGTATATTCTGTAGTTGTTATTTGTCCTATTGATGAATTTGTAGCCGTAGCGTCTGGTGTATTAAATAACGAGGCTGAGGATTCAGTTCCGTTTATTAACCATAATGAGAATACGTTTCCTTTTCTTGTCAATCTGATAAAATTTGCTCCATTTAATGTAGTGGTTTTGGTTGTTTCAAGAGTAACTGTATTAGTTCCGTCACTCATCTCTGCTCTTATTATTCCACCACTTCCTGTTCTAATGTATATTCGTTTATTACTACTAGCACTATTTCCAGTAACTTTAGCAAATAAATATTTGGTTGAAACATGTGAAGAGTTCTCTGTTACCCACATATTTATTTCAAAATCACCGTCAAAATCATGAACGTTTGCAGTTGTATTTCCACCAGACACAGTTTTATTAACATACATTAATTTATTTGGTATTCTTACAGATTTTCCAGTGGCTACCGATTCACTATTTGTATTCTGTCTGATAAGACCTTTAAATTTATTTGCACCAGCAGGGGAAGTAAGTTCACCACTAGAGCCTATATTAGCCCATGTAGGATTTTGGGAAGGAACTTCTTCACTAGGATCATTATCTGCGTCTGCTTCCCAGCCTCCTTCGTCTCTATAACTTCCCTGAAAAAGATAACAACTTCTTAAATGGGTTACATCTGCGTCATCTTGTATCCATTTAACTATGTCGCCTTCGGATACTGGAACACCTGTAGGAATGATAAAGTCACCAGAGTCTACAGCCCTTAAACCGTCCCTATGAACTATTGCTTCTACAACAGATGGGCTTGAATTTTGTATCTGGTTACTAGTAGACCTATACCTCTCTATTAGAAGCTTTACATTGTTTCTTTTCATGATTATTCAACTGTCTTTGCTGACTCTTCTGCCGTTCCACCGTCACCAGCACTGTTTTCGAAATATACTTTAATATCATAGAATTGTGACTCTCTGTCACCGTTTGAATCCACTCCAACCATTGTGTGTGAAATTCCTGAAGCAGCGTATGCTGTAGTATCAAAAAGACCAGTATTAGTTAAGAATGAATTTTTAGCAGCGTCTGTTTCATGAGCAGCAGCAGGTAAATAAATAACATAATAACCATGATCAGCACCACCATCATTTATTTTTGTTAATTTTCCATCTACCCCAGAAGATCCACTTGTTCCCTGAGTTGTTTCTATACCATAAATTACAGTATGCCATTGTAGCTTACCTGCCCTTCTATATGATATGGTTGCTGTGTGTGTATCAGTCGCACCAAAACTGGTCGGGTCTTGAAATCTGATCTTGAAAACATCTCTCTCATCGTATGGTGTTGTTCCATAATCTTTCTGTCCAACCATTGACAAATTCTGTGGTGATTCAGGTGAATCTGGATCAAATACTGTGATAACATTACCTTCAAAGAATTGTATTCTAGCCCTCCATACAATAGGAGATGAGCCAGAAATATTAAATGACATTTGAGATGGGCTTCCATAAATTCTCATTGGGTCTGTTGATAATCCATAACCTGTGTTATCACCGTCTTCTATTGTTATAAGGAAATCATTATTTAATGATGTGCTTTCAAACTTTTCTTTAAATATCTGAACTTGTTTTGATGGCTGCTTTGAATTTTCTAACATATCTTTAAAAGTTAAGCCTACAGGGTCAAACTTTCCCCTAACGTTATTATTATCTACCCCCATCTGGTCATTCACATCAGCCTCACTATTCCATTCTGCAAAAAGACAAGTTTCATTATTTGAACCAATAGTATAATCATTTTGTGCCAAAACCCATTCTATATCTATGGACGCACTATTACCCTCTATCTTTACCAGTATATTTTCTTTTACATTCTCTTCTGGTAAAGGCATGGGAGATATGGGTGTGTTATATTGAATGTTTAATGTTTCTAAGTTTGGTATAGTATATCTATAAACATGCTCTGTGTTTCCTATCAACTCATATTTATAAAAACGTATAGTAGCCATGATTAAGTCCTCGGAGATTTCTTGTTTTGCTTTGCTAACTCGTTTGATATAGTTTGTGTTACAACTAAAGCATCTGCGTTCTCATTTACAGTGCCTATATTAACAATAATATTATTTGCAGATCTAGCGTCTCTAGATCCACCACCTATTCCAGATCCACCAGTAGTAATACCCAATTTGTCTTTTGCCCAACCTACACCACCTGCAACTTGTTCCATAGTTGATTGTTTACCAAATCCCCCAAAGTCTAAAATTTGCTCAGTAACTGTTCCTTCAGTATCACCAAATGCAGCACCTATTCCTAATGCTGCCTGTCTTACTCCTTCATACTGTTCAGGAGCAAAATGTTTCATGGCAGACCCTGCTGCGTCTATTGCCAATAATACCTGTCCAGCAATAGGTATGATTCTTGTTAATGGTTTTGCTACTGTCTTAACTATTTTTAATGCGTCTGCTGCTGCTGCTGCTGTTTTTGGACTCGCCAGATTTTTTACAACTGGTGTTACAACATTTTTTATTGCATTTACACCCTTTCCCAAATTTAGAGGTATATCTTTTATCACTTTTGGGATTATATTTGAAACCGTTTTCACATTTTTCATTATATTTGAAGTCGCAATACTTACTGCTTTTATTGGAGCTTTGACAGCATTTGTAATTACTGCTGGGATAGCAGCAATTTTTGTTGCTACTTTTGCAATTACTGGTGGTATTTTTATTACTGGTGCTTTTGGTGGTGGTGGAATTTTGAATTTTGGAACTGGTGATGATAGTGGTGGAACTTTTACAGGAAGTTTAACACCTAAATTTGCAAGAACACCTTTAACAACACTGGTAGACAAACCAATCGTTATTTTCTTAGCGACTACATATATCGCAGCTATAACACCAGCAGACCCTATTGCTACTGCTGCAATAGTTGCTGGATCTCCTGCTGCCTGTGCTGCACCTGCAACCCAATTTCCAATAGCAGTTCCCCATTTTTTCATTACTGGATAAACGTCCTTATACCAAGGTATGATAAATTTTCTTAACATCATAACCATGATAGGTCTCATTATGAAACCGAAAAAGTCACCTATGGGTCTTAATATAAGCATAAATCCAAAGTGAAGTAATTTTTTAATAGCCTGAAACATTGGTGAAACATCAAACGCCTTTTTTAATACTGTTAACAAAATACCGATAGAACCAGCTCCTATTAAAATACCAGTCTTATGTTTGTCTGCAAATTCCTTCATACTTGATATTCCCTCTGCAAGTTTTCCTGTTTTACCTTTTGACGCTTCTTGTGCGTCACCAACTCTTGCTTCCTGCTTTCTTACCATTTCTGCTTCTGCTTTGTTTGCGTCCTGTGTTCTCCAATTATCACCAAATTGTTTTTGATATTTTGCATTCATTCTGTTTAATTCTTGTTGTTCTGTTTTCAGTTTATCCAATTCTTTTGATACACCACCAATATGTCCAGCCAACCTGTTAAATATTAATCCTGCTGACGCACCTTTTGTTAACAACCCAGTAAACATTTGTAGGGAAGCCTGTGATCTACCATATTCCTTGTTAAGTCTTACCTGTCTTCCGTGTTCTTTTTCCTGCTCTAGCTTCATCAAGGATTGATACTTATGCCAATCAGCACTTAGCGAGTTATTTGCTTTTGTTGCTTTTTGGGCTTTTACAATAACATCAGTAAGTTTTTCTACTGAATCTGCTAATTTTTTGATTAAATCATCTAAAGGAATATTAGACTCTTGTTCGGTTGGTTCGCTGGGATTAGCACTCATAAGTTATATATTATCTTATACTTTAAAAAGATTTCTTGCGTGATTGTCTATCCATCTCTTGTCTTTCATTATCCTTATCTTCCTTTATTATGGCTAAAAGGTCTTTTAAATGAGAAGTTGGGTGTTTGTTTACCTGTTCTCTAGTCCAGCCAAATTCTTTTGCAAAAATGAAATATATTGCTATTCTTTCTCTTTTGGTATCGGTAAGCCTGTAAACGTTTCCACCCAAGCCTCTAAGAATTTCACTAAAGGGTAGTCTTTCATGACCTCCTTCATGATTGCATTAGCCTCTGTATTTTTTAGATTTCGTATGGCAGAAGAATCTCCCACTGCAAATGGTGCTTTTCTTAAAACTTTTAATAATATTTGATACCTATATTTTGGTATATCTACTTTAGGTTTTGCTATATCGCTTAAATCTATACAATTTTGAAGTATTGCCTCTAACTCACCAAAAGTTAGGTCATCTTCATACTCTATTTCTGCTTTTGCCCCTTTATAATCAACGGTAAATGTCTTCTTTGCCATTAATTCAGTTATACTAATCTATCTTATAAACCTTTAGTCTAGCTAAATGTTAATTAAGTTAACTTAATTAAGTTTATTCAGAATTTACTACTACTATTTTGGCTGATTTGATTGACAGGTTTAACTCTTCAAATACTGCTTCTATAGGCTCTAATCCAGATACGTTATGATCTGTTAATCCTAGACCTTTTCCAATTATTGTTATTTTTCTCTCGCCATTTCCAACTACACCATTAGTGAAATGCAGTTCAATTTCTGGTGTGTTAGCACCGTTTTTATCATTCCATGTTTCCTTATAATCTGCTCCTGCTAATTGGGCAATTAATGTGTCATGTGCAGTTTTATCTTTCCATGCTACTTTAAATCTTCCAGTTATATCCAATGTCTTTTTAATACCAGCTACTGACTGGTTTGATCCTAATGCATAAAGTAATTCTCCATTCTGTGCAAAGTTTAAATCTACTTCCTGTATCTGTGTCTGTATTGCACCGTTTAATGTGAATGTTCCATGAGCAAATGTGAAGGGTTGAGAAGAATCTAACGCTGCTGCTGTGGTTGTTGTGCTTGAAGCTCCTTCTTGTCCATAAATAACATCACCTGTACATTTTACGACATCGCCTACTGCTGCTGTTATTGTTAATGTGTTTAAAAGACAGCCTTTAAACTGTCTTACCATAACATCTGTTTCTCCACTAAATCCTAATTCGGTTGTAAATGACTGACCTAAAAATGTCTTTGATGATCCAAATCCTGTATCACTTCCATAAACATGATTTGATTGTCCAGTTCCAGCACCAGTTGGTGCTCCATAAATAGCCTTAAAAACATCACCTGAAGTTACATCGCCTAAAATAAAGTCTAATGATAATGCTCCTGTTTGCTGTCCATATGCGTATTTATCGGCTTCTACTTGACCAAGTTTGTAAAGTGATTGCCTATTTGTGCCAAGAGTGAGACTAGTAACGGCTGTCTTAACGCCAAATGATTTGTCAATAGTAGCACTTCCACCAAAAGTTGAGTTTTCATAACCGTATTTTACGTATGCATATGCACCTGTTCTTACCATATAACTGTTTGCCTTTGTTTGTATTTAAAGATTACCTATGAGGGGTTTAATTTCCTGAAAGATATGGTCAAAACATGGTTAAACATATTACGCATGTATTGGTTTCTGGTATATGAGGCTATTATTCTTATATCTGTATAATCGTTTCCACCACGTATTTTTGCCTTGATAATTCTTGATATTTCTTTAACTATGTCATTATGTCTCTCTTCATTTTGGTATGACCTTATGTCTAGATCTATAGTTACATCGTGCCAAAAGTCACTTCCGTAAAGTCCGAAATATGTTACAACTTCCGACTTTGGAGTTATTACTATCTGATCTCTTCTGTCATCAATAAATCCAACACTTCTTCTATTCCATGCCTTTTGTATGTTTGGTGCTTGACCAGCAGTCCAATTATCATTAATCACCGATATTATTTTATCTGCCGAGTCATATGTTGCTGTTCCCATTATCCTCCACTCCTGTAAACATATGCTTGTGTATAAGGAAATTTTACATTAGTCCATTTTTCATTTCTACTATAACTTCCTTTTGGTGGTCTCATTCTCTTGGTCATTTCATTCCAATCCCAATCTGTTAGTTCTGACGGTCTTCTTCCAACATACCATATCTTTCTTGCCACTTTCAATGCAATAGAATCAGCCAGTGCATGTCTCTGCCTTGGTGAAAGTGCAGTTGTTCTTTCCCTACCATTTAACTCGTTGTATTCATTTAGAACATCTTCATTTGTTTTACCACTCATTTTTACTTTTTGAACCCATTCCTTTATTCTGTCTATGTTTACTTTTTTACCACCAATATTTTTACCTGCTGGTAATATGTATCTAGCATAACCTTCTGGTAATTTTTCCTCTGGAAACTGACCACTTCTATTAATTATTGCAGTGTCTGGTGGTTCTTCGTATAAAGCTTCTTTTGGTTTAAACATAGAGTCTGCTAAATTTACCAAACTGAGCAGTGTATTTGGTGTATCAATTTTAAAATTTGTTGTTCCTTTTGGAAGTGTAATCTTAACTTGACCTTTCCATGTTCGTGCTTTGAATCCACGGGACTTTAACATTTTTGTTGCTATTGAAGCGTAGTATGTTTTTAATCCAAGATAATTGGTCATGGTATGACGAACACTTCCCTTCTATTGTCGATACACTTTTCTATATCTTCCTCCCATTTTCTTTTGGATTCGGATACATTAGTCATACCACCAGTTGGGAGTTCGTCCATTCTGAAACTTGTATTAAGTAATTCTATAGATGTCATTTTTATCACTGCGTCTGTTATGTCCAGTGGAACTGTTGTATCACCAGCATAGTTTTCTCCACCGTATCTATAAGTTACTCTTACCCTGTTTTTTCTTAAAATTGAAAATATAAATCCTCTTAAGAATAATCTTCCATATTCATATTCTATGTCATACCATTGTGAGTTTCCTAAAATGTTTTCCCATACTGCCGAAGCACCCTGCCAGATTTCTATCTTGTCTCCTTCTGCTAAGTCAAAGTCGTAGATGTTTCTATGCTGTAAGAATATAGGTGTTCCCCAACCATATGTGTATAATAGTGGTAAGTCATGAACTTCTCTTGTTATTGTTTTTGATCTCCAAGCATGTCCTATACGCCTGTCTAGTTCTTCTTCCTTCCTGTTAATTATTTTTTCAACTTGTGTTGAGCTGGGAGTAGTAGTTGCAGTAAGGGGTACTCTTAGAAAATCCGATACATCGCCAACTGAACAATAGGTTGTAGCCATATATTATATAAAACCCTAATGTATTTAAAGTTACTTAAAGACTACTGTGATTTCAGCACTGCCTGTTACGTCTGCGAAAATACCACTCTCAAACCTTCTGTTTATTCCAACATAAGTTCCTTGAGCTGCTGTGAATATGGTAAATTCTGCTGTTCCACTAGAAGTTGTTCCATTTTTGAAAACTACCTTGTCAGAACCAGATCCAGTTTTTGAAACGTAAACACATACGATTACACCGTGTGCTCCTTTTATAAGTGTATCAGAATTAAAAGATACTACATTATGATTTAGTTCTACCATACATACCAACAAACTTTGTCATATATAAACTTTAAGAAAAAAAAAGGGCTATTTTTGGACTCTAGTAGCCTATGACTAGAAACTCGAATATTTTTGAGTTACATGTTGAGCTTGTGTTTGCAACTTCAACGAATTTTGATTGTGCTCCACCACCTACATCAAATAGTTGAATTTTTTGATTTGCTTTGTCATATACTACTTCTTGCCGACAGTTAGTAAAAGTCGGAATTACTGCGACCAGTGTTTTAATTCGGCTTTCTTTCAAGTCGGCTGAAACACCACCCGTTGCATAGTTATCAGAAGCCCCGAAGGTAACTTTGATAGCGTACACTCGCAGCTTTGAAGTCAAAGCAGCTTGCCATGAGAGTGTTTTTCTCACGTTGCCATCTGTCCAATCTTTTGTGCTGATTGTTAATGCCATATAAAAGGGTAGTAAGTCCCCCTATATAAAGATTAAAAAAAAAAGGATTTTGGTTTGACTAAAGTTTAATGTCTCTAATCTTACCTTGTGATCGGAAATGTCTACAGACCGTTTCACCCATTGTCCTATAAACGCCTTTTTCTACAAAAGCATTGTTCACGAACGGGTAAGCTGGTGTTCTTCTAGTTGCCTCGTAATACTCTGTGGGTATTGCCACTTGGATTCCTATTCTTGGGTAACCATAACCTTCTGCGTCTGACGTATCGAGTGCAAATAGTCTGCCGATCTCTGCTGAGTCAGCACTATTACTTGGTGCGTCTTTGCTTGGTATGAATGGTATTCCATAAATACTGTCGACATGAATGCCGACTCCAGTTCCCTTGAATGTTTGGATTCCGTTTACATCGACCTGTACTAATGCTTCACCGTAAGGATTTGGAATCCTGACTGATGGCATATACAAGCCCTGTATCTCAGAATAAACTTCGTGAGATCCGAGAAATACGTTTGGATCTTTACCTGCTGCTATCCTAATCTTTCGTAAGAAAGTTCTTAGGGTATCGTCAGTTAAGACTCCGTTAGTTCCTAGTGTTCCACTTGCAGATTCGACTGTTGCGTCAAATGTTGTTCCACTATCTCTGTCGATAGTAGCATTTGCTGCCCAAGGATCATACAAGCCTGACTGTGATCCACCTACAGCACCCTCTTCAGCTCCACTGCTGACGATTCTGTCTAGTGTTTCAAAGTCTTTTGTGCCAGTGTTTGCTCCACTTGCACCTGCTGCTTCTGCTTCCACATCTGCTAAAAGCATTCTATTAAGAAACTCTTTGTGTTGTACAGCCATAAATAATCGTAGTGATCCTAGACCACCCCAAATATCGTCTTTAGAATGTGTTGCCAACCATTCCATAACTTCTGATGCTGAGAAAGGCAGTTGTGCTGTCTTTGGTCTAACATCAATTTCTTGTAATGTTGGTTTCACAGTCTCGGCAATATTTCCACCCTCACTAGTTCCACCTAGAGCAGTGTTGCCCTGATTGGTATTTAGTGTAGGCTTTGCTGTAATAACCCTCCAACCTGATTTGTCCCAAGGATACTTTGGTAATATACCAAATGCATTTGCCTCGAGGTTCAACTGAGCCCATGCGTATGCTCCGAAAATAGCATTGAACGTTCCTACTGTTGAAGTAGTGATTGGTGCGTCAGCTTTGCGTAGAAGGTTTCTGTTGTGTCCGTAATAGAGAGCTTCCAACTCATCGATTGTTCTGATTTGTACCATTTTAGTATGCTCCTATTTCGTCTTCTGAAGGTTTGTAATACTTTCCTGCGAGAATATTTCTAGCTACTTGTGACAAGCCTTCATACCCTTCTGCTCGTGCGTCTTTCAAAATCATTGACTCATCTTTGATAGATTTGTCAACAGTTTCTAAAGCTGCATTTGGTCGAGGGGTTTCGGTTGTAAAAGTATGCTGTGATTTTTCTACTAATTCTGTATCATCTGATTTTTGCTGCATTTTTAGTCCACCTTTATCTGAGGCTGGTTTTAGTTCGCCCTGTCTGTCAGAATCTAAACCTACTTGTTTAGAGTTTGATTGATAGGTATCTGGAACTGTTACTTTTGCCCCAACGTCCTGTGATGCTGCTGTTCCTTTTGGGGACAGTGGCAAGTCAGTTGGTGTCTCTAGTGCTTTCAATCTGTTATCTAATCCACCTAGGGTTTCTTGCGTTGCCTTTTGTGTTTCAGCAATAGACTGAACAACTTCTGTCAGTGTGTCAAAACCTGATTTTACAGTTTCTTGGAAAGATTTTTCCGTATCAACTCGTTGAGTATCATCTTCACTTTTGGTGATTTCTGATTCTTCAACTTGTTTGTTAGAATTGTCTTCGTTGACCATGTTCTTATAGAACCTATATATAAAGGGTATATAAAGATTACTTAACTAGTTGTTACTGTTGTTTCTTTGTTTTGAGCACCTAACGAACTTGTTAGTTTCTCTTTTTCTGTAGGAACTGCTTGACCACCTAATTTTATGTCAGTGTCTGTTGTTTCAAAACCTGATTTTGCTTCATGTAATAAATCTAGATCTACTCTATGTTTTGGGTCTTGGACTTCAGCATCACTTGATATTGTCACAGTTCTTGATGGTGCTACTTTACCACTACTAACTGCTCTATCTTCATCTTTATGCTGTTTAGTTCCCATTCCTTTTGCCTCTTCATCTGCATATGTATTAGCAGCATGAACCAGTTTTTGTGTTCTCTCTTTTAATCCCACTTCTTTTTTATCCCAAGCCTCTTTCTTTTCTATTCTTGCTGCACCTGCCATTATTGCTCCTATTACTTTGTTTATATCTGCTTTCTTTAATTTTTCAATTTCCTCTGTTACTTGATTACTATTACCACCATCTTGTCTGTTTATTCCGTCTGGTATGTTTGCTCTAACCCCACCACCAGTTCCACTTAATGCTGTTGTAGCT
>Ga0315334_10000799_pt1 | contig 19195 bp, 15 predicted proteins | sample M150034915metaG_FD_205555 | JGI IMG/M metagenome (GOLD analysis project Ga0315334, IMG submission 205555) | Ammonia-oxidizing marine archaeal communities from Monterey Bay, California, United States - M1 500m 34915 | ecosystem: Environmental > Aquatic > Marine > Intertidal zone | place: USA... | reverse complement strand
AAAAGTAATCGCAATTCCAGAAGCACTCAAAACACAGCTCGCCGTTTGCGACCCTGCCCCACCATTTCCCTGGGAGTAAATAAATGCCCGAGACCGCAGAGCTGAAAAGCCACTTGGACCACAAGAACACCGAGTCGCAGCGTAGAAATCCGGATCGCTACCTGTTGATCTACCTCCGATTCATCGGTGGAATGGCATTACTCGCATTCTTGGCGTCAGTCATGCCCGCCTCATGGATCGTCCATGTCTCCGAAGAATTGGGCTTTGACCCGTTCCCCGACTCACCTCTCACTTTTTACCTGGCAAGAAACCTCTCCCTCCTGTACGGATTCGTCGGTGCCTCGCTGCTTTTACTCGCCAGTGACTTGGAACGCTACCGGCCACTGATCCGCTACGCAAGCTTTGGCACAATGCTTTTTGCGGTATTTCAATGCATCGTCGATTCGATGGCAGCCTTACCCGCATGGTGGACGTGGGGTGAATCAGGATCAGCGTTTGTCGGCGGATCGATCCTGTTCTGGCTACAGCGAGACAAGCGATAGGAAACGGCGGCACCGGTGCTGCCTTATTCGGTGCTGCCTTATTCAATGGTTGCTGCCCCTTCAGTGTTCCCGCCGGGGAACCACCAAACCTATCAACCACGCTGGGCGAGTAATCTGCGTATCTGCGCGATCAATGCTGCCGCCTCCGTTTGGCTCACGAGCGGTGGGATCTGCTCGAGAAAATCAGCAGGCAAACCTTTCTGCTCAAGAAATCGTCCCACTCGGGAAACATCACCGTCCCGATACGACTCAACTGCGTGGTACGTTGTCACCCCCAAAATCATATCTGCTATTTGCATCACCAGACGACGCCAAAGCACCTTATCATCGGTAACCGTGCTGATGGGAGACAGACGTCTGCCATTTTGCTGAAAGGCCCGAATCACAGCCTGTCGCCACGAGTCAGATTCATCAGGTGCATGTGATGAGTCATCGACGTACAGACAATCAGCATCGATTTCTGTCACGAGCGATTCAAACACGTGCTGAAAAATGGCATCAACCGTAGCCTCCCAGATAGCTGCCGGAGCAGGGACCGCCTGATCGGTTAAGAACGCTGTTGCAACTCGCTCAAGTAGCCAGATGCGTTGCTCTGGTTCCCACTGATCAAACCAGTCAATCCCGTATTTCCGCGGTTCAGTAAGCTCAGTCGTTTCTGCCACAAGCTCTGACAACATCGTCGCGACCGCGCGACACACCAAATCGGCATCATCGCCATCAAGCCGGCGTTGCCCATCGACGGTCATCCACATGATGGATCGAGTTTCTCAGTCGACACGCCAACCCGCTGGGGTGGCCTGACGGGGACTGCTATGGCTGCCAACAGAGCAATCGCTGGAATCGCAGGGGCTCTCATCCGGATATTGCTCCAGTAAACGGCGTGAACCAGTGTCAGCGTCAGAAACAACGCGAAAACCGGCCACCAAGTCGCGGTAAAGAATGCACGCCCGAGCCTGCAAAATCCGACCAGCATTGCGACATACAAACAGCAGTAGTACAGACCAATCACCGTCACCGTCCATGAGACGCGACCTGCTGTCTGACGGGGAAAGGGGTCCCAAAGCCTGCAAACTCGCACCACACCGGCCCACAGAAACATCGACGGTTGTCGCTTCATCACTGCCATGGCTGATTCGTAGGCCAAGCGATCATCAGAATGCTCTGTGACCGTCCTTACAACCTCGTCACTTTGTACCTCACGCGGACCGTTCCACTCCTGTTGCCAGAATTCCGCCGTACGCGGGTCACCATCGTACCGGTGGGAATAGGCAATTTGAAATGCTTCCGAGTCCCAGACTCCGTGCTTGGATCCTGAGTCCAGATAGGCGTAAAAGGACGGGTTATTGCCGAGCAACAACGTGTACCCTCCATGCGTGGTCGCCCAAACCGGGTGCCCGACAGCACGCGAGTTGCGAATGGTCCATGCGCCAACCACGATACTGATAATCGCGAGGGCAGACGCCGCTTGCACCCACTTTACCCGCTCCGAATGCCTGCTGTAGAACACTATTGCGGCGGCGAGCAGCACGCCCCAAACGAGAAAAGTCGGGCGAACCAGAAAAGCGAGCGCCAGCAAGCCGCCAAGCACCAAGCCAAACGCCAAATCCCGGGCCCCATTTCGATACCGCGTCCACCACCAGATCACCATACAGACCAGCGTGGTAGCCAGCGTTTCTGTCATAACCAGCGTCGACTGCCTCAGCAGCACCGGGTCGATCATCACCAACACAGAGGCCACAATCGGGCCCCATAGCCCTGTCCTTGCCCGCAGCATGGACAGTCCTGCCAAATAGGTGAACAATACCGCCAATGCACCCAACAGGGCATGCAGTACAGTCACAGCAACGTTTGGCAGACCTTGGTCACTCAGCAAGCAAGACAGCAGAAATGGATAGAGTGGTGGACGAAACGCTGTGGCTACCGTCTTTCCGCTCGCAGTCGTGAGGCCGAACACGCCAGTCACGCCCAGCGTTTCGGCAATCGCCCTGTAGGCATCTGGGTCAGATGAATACTGATCGACGCCGTGAAAACAGACCGCACCACGCAGCAGCAACGCTCCAATCACCAACAGCACGCCGATCCATATCACACTGGATCGTGACATGGAAGAACCTTCGCTGTCGCAAACATTAGCACCGGCAGTCAAAACAACACCTTTTCAAATTGACGCGACCGATCATCCACAACAACCGACCATCGACTCAACGAGGCACCCATTCCGTCTCGGACTACTCATGGTCGGTGGCAGCCAAGTTGATTGCCTTACGCTGGCCCTTGCTTCTCATTGGTCTGCTCATCCTCGGACTCGCGTACCCTACTTCACAGCGACTCGGTTTAGACCGAACCATCGCGTCAATGTTCCCACCCGACGATCCATCGTACCAGGCTTACCGGCACCTCCAGGACAGCTTCGGTGGCAATGCCGTCGCGATGCTTGTCTACAAGGATAGCGAATTAACATCTGATGCGGGGGTTGCGCGGAACCGAATCCTGACGAACCGCGTGGCGTCAGTCCCAGGCGTGAAGGGAGTCCTTTCCCCATCGGTGCTCAGCGATGCAATTCAGAAATTGCAGCCCATGTCAATGTTCACAAAGACGCCCAGCCTGTTTCGCAAGGGAGACAAGGTGGCCGAAGGATTCGACGAACTGTTCGCTGGCTACACGCACTCGCGAGACCATTCCCACGCTGCCGTGGTCGCCATTCTTGAACCAGATCATCCACCGCGAACAATCGAACAACTCAAAGAAATCACAGCCAGCCTGCAGGGCGGGACGAATCGCCAACCCGACAGTCAGACAAACGCCAGTCCGTCAGCCAACGTCGCAGCGATGGCCAACCAAGCCGTTCTGGTGGGAGAACCCGTATTGGTTCACGATGGTTTTGACCTGATTGAAAAGGACGGTGCAAGACTCGCCACCATGACCGTGCTATTGCTCTCTGTCGTCGTCCTGCTTTCTCTGGTTGATTTCAGGTTTGTGGTACTATCAACAATGCTGATTCTCTGGGCAACCGTCGTAACCCGAGCAAGCATGGTCGTTCTGGGCAGCAATCTCTCGATTGTGTCTACCATCCTGACAGCAATCATCACTGTCATCTCGGTCACTGCCGTTCTTCACATTGGAGTACGATTCCGCACAGCCCGCAGCCGTGGACAATCACAGCAGCGTGCGGCGACAGGTGCTATTGCCGTGCTGTTCATGCCGATCCTGTGGACGTGCTTGACCGATGCTGCCGGTTTCGCAGCACTCTATGTTTCTCAAATTCTGCCGATACGCGAGTTTGGAATCATGATTGCCATTTCAGCCGTAGCTGTATGCATGGCACTGGTTCTGTTTACTCCAGCGGTGCTGCTGTTACCGGGCATCCGGGTGCATCATCAACTCGACTATCTGCAGAAGCGACTTGCTGCCGCCCTACAACGACGATGCATGCGAATCGCTGACGGCGCCATTCGATCTCCAGGGACGTGTCTGGGTGTGGCAATCCTGATGGCAGCAATCGCCGCCGTCGGTCTTGGCAAGGCCGAAACAGAAACCAGTTTTCTTAACAATTTTCACGCTGACAGCGATGTCGTTTCCGCATACCGCGAAGTGGAAACCCACCTTGGCGGTGCTGGTGTCTGGGATGTGATCCTCGATGCACCAAACGAATTGACCTCGCCCTATCTGGAACAGGTCCGGGAACTCGAAAACGACCTGAGAAAAATCCGTGTCAATGGCGAACGACTCACCAAAGTCCTGAGCCTGGCCGACGCGGATCAAGTTGCAAGCCGTTCTGTCATCTCTGCCATGCTGCCTCCGTCTTCGCGATTATCGGCGATGTCAGTCGTCATGCCAGTATTTTTTGATGCCCTGCTGACACGTTCAGCCGAGGATAACCGCAAACTGAGGATCATGCTCAGAAGCCGGGAACAACTTGATGCACAAACAAAAACGGCATTGATTACAGAAGTCGAGCAAGTGGTGAAGCAACATCTGTCCAGCGAGACATGGAAAACGCAACCGTGGCTGATCCAGACCGATACTTTAGATCAGGAAAAGAACTCACGTAGCGGAGATGGTCGAGTAACTGGCTACTACGTGATCATGGCACAGTTAATCAATCAGTTGGTCCGCGACCAATGGCGATGTTTTCTGATGTCGGGGATTCTAATCTGGATACTGCTGTGGCTCGCAACGGGGTCGCTCCGTTTGGCTTTCGTGGCTCTGATCCCCAATCTGCTGCCGGTATTTCTTGTGCTGGCATTGGTTGGATTTAGCGGCGGAAAAATCAACATGGGAGCCGCCATGATCGCAGCAGTCTCGGTGGGACTCTCGATCGATGGTTCCGTGCATTTCCTTGCCGCATATCAGCGTTTCCGTGTTCGAAGTCATGGTCCACGCGACTCAGCACGTCATGCTGCCGGCAAAATGGGCGTTCCTATTCTGTTGGCGACAGTGGCGCTCATTGCTGGTTTCGGTGTGATGTCCACAAGTGAATTCATTCCTACGGCAACCTTTGGTGTTCTGGTCGCCTCGACACTGGCGATCGGCACAGTGGTCAACCTTACCTTGTTACCCGCCTTCGTCGCCTGGGCTGATCAAAAACAGCCATCGGCAACTTGATCATCATACGGGTCAGAACTGACAACGCTGATGCCAGCGTAATACGGGAACGAATGAATCACCGAAACGCATTGATGCAACAGCAACCCAAGCCAGATCAGTGCCTTAATTCTCGGAAACGTCAGCCCATACAACCTGCTGTACCTGACTGCACTTACCACACTTGATGCGGCGTCCCAATGACTCGGGTTGGATGCGTACATTACATTTACACCCGATGCACTTGACGCGCAGCACATGCTCGGCAGCCATCAGTCGATCCAGATTCTTCGCATTGAGTTCAGGGAAATAGATATCACTTGCAATCAGCGTTGTCAGCAATGATTCAGTGAGCTGGTTGACGTCAGCAATTCTGTCTGCCAATCGTCGAACACTATCTTCAAAGACGTTGCGTGCCAAGCGACCATTCCCGAAATGCCGGTCCCGCTCTCCGTACAAATGATGGAACCCCATCAGCAACCGGTGCCTGGCGTCACTTGGGATTTCATACTGATTTTGATTACACAGACATTCAAAAATCTGCCCCAACTGCTGTGGCGTGTAGTCCTCAAACTCAATGGTGGTGTTAACACGAGAAGACAGGCCCGGGTTTGAGCGGATCAACTGCGTCATCTCGTCACCGTAACCAGCCAGAATCACTGCCAGTGATTCACGATCATCCTCCATCCTTTTCAGCAGGCATTGCACAGCTTCACGACCATACGCGTCATCACCAGACGCATCAATCAAGCTGTACGCTTCATCGATGAACAGAATCCCGTTCATGGACGAATCACATAGTTTGTTTGTTTTCGGAGCGGTCTGCCCTGCGTACTCGGCGACCAAACCACTGCGATCGGTTTCGACCACATGTCCGCTGCTCAAGGTCCCCAGTGCCCCAAGAATCTGGCCAACGATCCGCGCGACCGTTGTCTTACCGGTTCCTGGGTTGCCGACGAAGGACATGTGCAAACTGATAGGCATGGTGCTCAGACCCGCATCACGGCGCTGTCCCTGCAACCGCAGGAAATTTGCAAAGCTCTTGACTCTGTGTTTGACAGCATCCAGACCGATCAGTTCGTCCAATTCCTGCATGGCTACTTTCAGCCGCCGTTCTCGTTCAGCTTCGGAAATCGGTTCGACCGGTTTGACTGATTTTGCCTGCTGACGATCCTGTTTTTTCTGCTGAGCTGATGCCTTGCCTCCCTTTGCTCCCTCGGACGACGGATTGGACGGAGCCAACACTGCTTGCGGGTTAGCTGGATAGAGGGCCATGTCGATCTCTCGCTGCAACGTGTGCAGCGCGACGGACTCTTCATCCAACATTTCGCCATCACACTTGGCGACAAGATTCGCCAACCGCATCACAATCGTTTCCACCTGTGATTTACTATCGGCCAGTGGCTCATAACGGACAAAGGGTGCCACCAACGATTCCCATTTCAGCAGATCGGCCTGCTTGAATAACTCGGTAGCTGCCTCTCGAAGGTCGTCTCCCCGGAGTTCCTGCCCCCAAAGGTGATCAATCATGGCGGCGGCCACCCTTTTTTCAGGTGCACTCCACCGATTATCTGCACGAACCACCGTGACGTAGACCTTGATCAACAGGCCACGATGCAGGTCGTCCATCAACTCTTCGAAGTTGTCAGCACTCCCCTCAAGCAACGTAGGAAAACGTCGCACCATCCAGGTCCCACAGTGCTTGTACAGCTTCCCACAATCCCTCACGACACGGCGGAGCATCCCGATCAAGCGTGTATCGTCAAGTTCGTTCATGCGAGTGGGATAAACGCGGAGCCGGTCAAGATGCCAGCTGATAGTTTAATGGTTCACCCCACGACCTGACGAGACGTCCGAATGCGAGATCCTGATGAAACTTGCTGACAAAACACGCGAAATTTGAAACTGTGCGGGCATTAAGTTGAATTGACTCAACCGCCGGTAGGGCTGGCGGCGACTTCTGCAATTGCCGGTCTGCTCTAGCACGAATCGCTGAATCGAGAGACGATTCGGCATCCCGGTGAGTTATCTCAAGCCGAGTCAGAGTCAGACATCAGTTACAGAAAGTCGCCGCGCCGCAGCGTTACCTCCGAGGTCGCAATACCGGGTAAGCCAACCCAGAATCAGCCTTCTCGGAATGGGGTAACGCCAGATCATACTCGGACGTCGGTTTGATCTGACACCAGCATCAGAATCTCAGACGACAGGTTCCCCAGATCAATCCGTACCGCCGACTCATCGCACTCTTCGTTGGTAGGCACATGGCCAATGCCTTGCCGCAGCACCGACGCCCGGTTCTGCAGATCCTGAAGCGTCTCAAGAACGCGAAAAGACCCTACCTGAGCCGTGACGTCACAGAACGCATCAGCTGAGAATGACTTCAGAATCTTCGCCCGCTCAGTCTCGACCGTTCGTTGTGACACGCCGAGCCTCGAAGCGATTGTCTTGTTAGGCATCCCAGTGGTTGCCAACTCAAGGACTTTGCCTTGACGCTCAGTCAGGTCATTCAAGGTCTGCTGCACCCTCGTATGTTGTTGAACCAGACTTCGAATAACTCGTTGACGTCGAACGGCGAACTTGAGGTACTCTTCAAGGACGTTGATCGCCACCGGTCTCCGCAGCACGGCCAAGGCACCCAACTGAAAGCCGAAGGCAATCTGCGAATCTTCATGCTCATCTGCGACCAAAATGATCGGTACGTCCACCGTCTTTTGCAGCAACTGCTGCCGCCATTGCTCGAATTCATCCGGCCCCGACCCTACGTCATAGACGAGGCAAGAGGGCGGAACGTCGGGAGCCGTAGCGAGCAGTTGCTCGATCGAGGTTGAAAAACGCACTTCAACTCCAAGCCGTTCGGCCATCGCTTGGTAAGCTAAGTTTGAACCGGCATCTCGATCGACGATGTAGATCACTGCCGGCGTGGTATCGAAATGGATGGACATTGTTCCTGCCAGGGTTTACGAGTGATGGATGAATGTGCTCACTCATAAACACGCAAACGGTGACGGTTGTCCGCAGATCTTTTGTCAGATTTTTCTGATGGAACCCCAAATCAAACGCTGGGATTGACATTGAACAGGCCGCAGACGTTGGCATTTCACGTGCGAAACCACTGTTTTTGATGCCACAGCAAAATCGATGGACAATACCACACAGTCAGTGGATTTTTCCTGCTACCAAAACATTTCCTGACAATGGCAGTTCCTGGCAATGGCAATTCCGCCAGCAAGAGTCAACAGAGGATGTGAAAACTCCATCAATCCAACCCAGACAGCGGACATGAAGGGTTACTGAGTCCGGTGTACCGTCTCCGGCGCCCCCACCAACACAGGTCCATTCCCGTCGTGATAATGGACCCGATTTCCGCCAGTCTTCTTGGCTGCGTACAGTGCTCATCAGCATGTCGCAACAGCGGACCGACAACCACGTCGGTCCCCAGTTCGCTCAGCCCGACACTGACCGTCATTTTCACCTGTTCACTCCCTAAGTTGATCCGCTCAGACTGCAGATATAATCGGACCTGATTCATCGTCTCTGCCGCATCACGAAGTGAACCATCCACGATCACTGAAAACTCCCCTCCGCCAAAACGGGCAACCGTGATGGCATGCTCAAGTCTGGAACAGATCATGTTGCAGATTTGACGTAAGACGAGGTCGCCTGCCATGCTGATCGTAAAGCCACTTCATCTGATCGAGATCAATCAGGGCAAGAACGAACGCTTCACCGCCCTCTTGATACTCACGACAAAGTTCTTCCAACCTGAGATCGAAAGCGTGGCGATTGGCAAGCCCCGTCAAACTGTCAACTTTCTCATCCTTGATGTAAGACTGTATCTGAGCCGTCTGTTTTTCCAACCGATACTCAGCGGTATCCATCCGCTCCGCCGCTTTGCGAGAGCCCCTGAGAACCTAGTCCATCGCGATGATCGCACGGTGCTGCTGGGAACCTGCTTCTGCATCTGATCCACGCACCTCGGCAATGAACTGTTCCAATAATTCCTGAAATTCAACCACGTTGAGCGAATACTCTCGCATCCAGATGCCGAGGTCTCGCAGCAACTGCAGAATTCGTTCTCGATCACCCTGATTCAGATGGAATTCATTCTCGCGAGATTGGCTCTTGATCCGCGCCACACGCAGCCCAATCCAGATCCCGAGCAATATTAAAGCGGTGCCAAAGCAGGTACCCAACAGCAGTACGATGTTATTTCCGTTTGGCATCAAGACACAAGCTTGGTCAATCCATTTCCCCAATCAGCTAGCAATCCGGCACACCCTCGTTCCGCAACACTCCACCGATCATTTGCGACTCCGCGAGATCTTCGCCGCGTGCAATGACCACTAAACCACTATCTGTCACGGTAAAACCACGGGCCCGGTCCAGCTCGAGATCATAGCCAATTTCAGTCTCCGGCGGGATACGTACTCCCTTGTCAACGATGACGCGTCGCAAACGACATCGTCTGCCAACCTCCACTCCATCAAACAGAATGCTGTCCTCTACCGTGGCATAACTGTTGATTCGAACATTGGGTCCGAGCACACTTCTCGCGACCCTGCCACCACTGATGATAGCGCCCTGGCACACGATCGAATCGAGTGCTTCACCGCGGCGAAGATTCGATTTACCTTCGCTGCCAAACACAAACTTAGGTGGCGGAAGCATCGGTTGAAAAGCTCGGATCGGCCACTGTTGATCGTACAGATTCAACTGCGGGTCAACGCGAATCAAATCCATCGTGGCATCATAGTAGGCATCAATGTTTCCAACATCACGCCAATAGGCATCAACTTTTCGGTTCTCATCCAGGAAAGGAAATGCGAATACCTGATAGTCCTTGATTGCATCGGGGATGATGTTCTTGCCGAAATCATGATCACTGTCATCAAAAGTGGCATCATCACACAAGCGTTCGTATAGAAACTTGGCGTCGAAAATATAGATACCCATCGATGCGAGACAAACATCGGGATCCTCCGGTGTTCCGACGGGATCATTCGGTTTCTCCACAAAGCCAGTCACGCGATAATCGAGATCGGTCTGCATGACGCCAAACTGACGTGCTTCCTGACGACTGGCTCGTAGGGCGCCGATAGTGATATCCGCGCCCTGTTTGCGATGAAAATCGATCATCGGTCCGTAATTCATCTTGTAGATGTGGTCACCAGCAAGGACCACGACATCCCGCGGTTGCTCGCGTTCGATCGCGTAAATGTTTTGGTAGACCGCATCAGCTGTTCCCTGATACCAATTGTCAGTGAAACGCTGCTGAGGTGGCACGACGTCAATGAACTCTCCCAGTTCACGACAAAAATATCCCCGCCATGCCAGATTGATGTGGCGATCCAACGACTGAGCCTTGTATTGGGTCAACACCAACAGGCGGCGCATGCCGCTATTGAGGCAGTTGCTCAAAACAAAGTCAATGATGCGGTACAAGCCTCCAAATGGAACCGCTGGTTTGGCGCGATCCCGGGTCAATGGTTCGAGCCGTGAACCACGCCCCCCGGCTAGAATCACTGTCAATGTGTCCCGCATGCTTTCGTGCTCCCTGCTGCCAGCATCGATGTCCTGCCGTGAAAATCGGCAACCACAATCGAAGGCAAGTACCCAACGCCGAACATCGTGATTTCAAGGGTACCAGATGCTGACAATTCGTGCCTGAACAAATCATTTCACCCAAATTGCTGCCATTTCAAATTGGGTAAAAAACCAACTGGCCGATAGGGATATTTCTTTTCAATCCTCGCAAAAACCACGCTTTCAGGGGGGTACCAAAGAGATGCAGCAGAAAACTATCGGCAAGCATCTAGACAGATTTGTAATAATACAAGGCTGCAGTAGTGGTCGACGTGCTCATCACCTGCCTGATTAAAACTGCATTGCGGGGTATCCTTGGCTCAATCGGGGTATCCCTGTCCCAACACTCAATCGTCGACAGCAACTCGGATAATACACGGAGTCCTTGACATGCCGAACCTTTGGAAACGCGTCAGCTTTGCACTTACCGCCATGGTCGTTGGTTCACTGCTCACCGCAGTCGCAATCACGCAGCCCGAGGGTCTGCGAACTGCCGCCGTTGCCCAAAACACCAACTCGCAACCTGGCAGAAACCAGGCACCGATCGTCAACGCCCAGAATCTAGTCCACACTCAAAGCCTCTCGGATGCATTTCACAATGTGGCACAGTCTTTACGTCCTTGTGTAGTCAGCATCAGTACAAAGCAGTTGGTCCGCGACCCCAGAGTGAATCGCATCCCACCTCAATTCCGCTACGAATTCGGCCCACGTGAGCAGAACGGGATGGGCAGTGGCGTCATTGTCCGAGCCGATGGATACATCCTGACCAATCACCATGTAATCGAGGGCGCCGACTCACTGACTGTGGAATTGTCGGACGGTCGAACCGTGGCTGGCACAGTCGTTGGAGCCGACCCTCAAACAGACATTGCGGTCGTCAAGATTGACGCCCCGAATCTGCGAGCCGCACCATTCGGCAACTCGGATGTGACGCGGGTAGGCGACTGGGTCTTGGCCATTGGCAGCCCCTTCGGTCTCGACCAGACAGTGACGGCGGGCATCATCAGTGGAAAAAACCGGGTACAGTCCATCATCGCAGACGGCAATGGTTTCGAAGATTTCCTGCAAACCGATGCCGCCATCAACCCGGGAAACTCCGGCGGCCCCTTGGTGAATTTGCATGGCGAACTGATCGGCATCAACACAGCTATTTTGTCACAGAGTGGTGCGAGTGCCGGAATTGGTTTTGCCATTCCCGTCTCCATGGCACAGCCAGTCCTGCAGTCGATCATTGAAACCGGAGAAGTCCACCGCGGATTCCTGGGTGCACAAGTCGTTGATGTCACCCCAGCACTGGTTGATGAGTTCAGCTTAAGAGTGCGGAGCGGAGCGTTTGTGGCTTCTGTGCTTTCGGAACAATCTGCTGACCGGGCCGGCCTGAAAAAAGGTGACGTTGTGACCCGAATTGACGGACGTCTTTGCAATGGCGGAACCCAACTTCGGAATTATGTTGCCAGTCGTCGCCCGGGTTCGACAATCCAAATGGAAGTCAACCGTGGCGGGCAAAACAAGCGACTGAGCGTCCTTCTAACCGAACGAACAGCCGAAGCAATGGCCCGATTCAGAGGAGACGAAAACGACTTTGGATCAGAACTGGTCCCCGTCACACCTGAGAATCAGCGAAAGTACGGCTATCGTGGACTCCAAAGTGGACTGATCGTGACCAGTGTCGAAAATGGCAGCTTGGCTGATCAAGCTGATCTTGAGGCCGGTGACGTGATCGAATCCGTTGGGGGTCTGAATGTACGCTCGACAGAGCAATTGGCGGAACTGTTGTTGGAAGCAAAACGGATCGGCCAACCAATGCGGATGATTGTTCGCCGCGGCAGAGAACGCCTGATTCTACTGATTCGCTAGCAAGGCTCGTTAACGGAAACCACACGCAGGGCAAAAGCCCATTTAACACCAACGACCGACTCGACCGAGCATTCCGAATGGTATACGGTCGCCGCCCCCACCGCAGAAACACGTTTGAGCCGAACGCATCTCGAAACGTTCGGCAACGGAACCAGTCACAAACGAAACAATTCAGTGGACGAACTTGGCAAAAGCACTGTTAATGTCACACGAACTACTCTTTATCAACTGAGGCATCTTTGATCAGACTGGGCGGAACACATAATCGCAAACGTTTTTCAAACACAGCCATCGGTGGTATCGGAATCGCCGTCGGCTCGACCGCTCAGTAAAGCCTGGCTGCCGAGTTGAATCAGGCAGCGAACGATGCACCATACGGAATGAAGCAACCGGGCAAAGCCCAGCAGTTGCTCATCGTGTTTCTCACCGGTCGTGAACATTGCGCCGACGCATTCTCGTGCATCCTCGCCGGCGGTGGCGTCCGGAGAGGGATAACCAACGGGGAAACCAACGAATACGGGATTACTTCGGCCGACAGACCATGTCATGTGCAGAACTACCACGCCACGATTCTTCATTTGATGAGTATCGATCACGAACAACTCACCGACCATTACGGTGGCCGGGATTATCGAGTAACAGACGTCCATGGTCGTGTATTGAACGACCTGATTGCATGACAAATTGCTGTTTTCTCGCTTATCACCAAGCGAGTTGACCGATCGACGTCATGCTGCAACCCTTGCATCTGCCGCTGGTCATCCTCGCTTGCTGGGCAAATCGACATTCGCAAGAGTTGGCCAAATACCTGCTGACCGAAATCCGACTCTGCTGCGGTAATTCATTGCCAAACTCATTCTGCCCGAACAGCGGGGCTAAGCCCGAAAGCCGCGATTGGCGAACCTATTGATCTGCTCCGATTGTTGATTTTCGCGAATTACCGGCTGGTCATCGGTTGTCGCAGCGTCGTACTCCGCTACATTCCAAGGCATGACTAGCACCACCAAAAAACCACCGACGATTCGACAACTCCCTCCCAACCTGATCAATCAGATCGCAGCTGGCGAAGTCATCGAACGCCCTGCATCAGTTGTCAAGGAATTACTGGAAAACAGCATCGACGCAGGTGCTCATCGAATCGAAGTGACCATCGCGGGCGGAGGCAGTGAGTTGATCCGCATCAGTGATAATGGATATGGAATGACCTCCGACCAGCTGCCGCTTGCCGTGTCGAGCCATGCCACCAGTAAATTGCCGGATGATGATTCACTTTTCCAGGTGGCAACCTTGGGGTTTCGCGGTGAAGCAATTGCCTCGATCGGCAGTGTTTCCCACCTGACGATTCGCAGCCGCACAAAATCAGACGACAGTGGTTCTGAACTTTCGGTTCGTGGCGGCGTGCAGGAGTCGCCAGTGCCCTGCGGTTGCCCCACGGGAACCGTGATGGAAGTCCGCAATCTTTTCTTCAACACACCAGTTCGCCATCGGTTCCTCAAAACGGCACAAACCGAACGTGGACATATCGTCGAAGCTTTCACCAGACGTGCGTTAGCCAATCCTCAAATTCACTTTGTGCTCACTAACAATGACAAGCAACTTTACGACCTGCCAGTAACAGCACGCTGGGCTGACAGAATCGAAGCTTTCTTCGGTGCCGAAGTTTCGGAATCACTGATTGCCATTCACAGCGATGACGACCAGATCAATATCAGCGGCTATGTGTGCGACCCCTCGGTCAGCCGCGGCAATAATCGGATGCAGTATCTGTTCCTTAATGGACGACACATCCGAGACCGGTCCTTGCAACATGCCCTGAGTGAAGCCTACCGAGGCTTGCTGATGGTTGGACGTCATCCCGTAGGTTTCCTGCGGATGGATATGCCAGCAGAAATGATCGATGTCAACGTACATCCCTCAAAATTGGAAGTCCGATTCACCGACGGAGGTCGAGTTTATAGTCGCTTGCTGCAGTCGCTGCGTCATCAATTTCTGACTACCAATCTGACCCAGCGAGTTGGGCCACCGCAACCAGCCATGGACAACAGTGAACAGCAAGGCCGACCATCGAGCCAACTTGGATTGCCTGTTTCGGTAGAGCAACAGCAGAGGCAAGACGTCATCGAATGGGCTCGCACCGGCGAATCCCAACCTGCCCCTGCATCGCTAGGCATCCCCAGTTTGGGAACACAGCCCTTCCGCCCCTTTGCAAGTGACAACGCCGTCATCGATCCACGGCAGACAGCCATTAACTCAGCACACTTTAATACACAAAAGGTTGCCGCGGACGTTGCCCCAACATCAACCGACGACGATTTAGCTCCCTGGGAACAAGCCCCGACTGATGCCCCGACCGTCTGCTATCTCGGCTTTCAGGTCCACAACCGCTATCTCGTGACGCAGGATGACTCTGGAATGGTTGTCATCGATCAACATGCCTTGCATGAACGGGTTCTCTACGAACGGGTGTGTGCGAAAGTGCTTTCGGAGGGTGCCTGCCTGGAATCGCAAAGACTGCTGGTCCCAGAACCCGTATCGCTTACCCCCGCCGAACGCACCGCCGCTCTGGATGTGAAAGAAACACTGGCCAAGATCGGGATCGAGATTGATGAGTTTGGTGGTGAGACAATTCTGGTTCATTCCTTCCCAGCGATGTTGCAGAAAACGGCTCCCGGCGACATGTTGAGAACTTTGCTGGAATCAGTCATGTCAGCCGGCAAAAAACCGGATGCCAAAGATCTTCTCAACCACCTGCTATCAACCATCGCCTGCAAAGCGGCCGTGAAAGCAGGCGATCCTTTGACCCCACAGGAAATCACCAGCCTGCTGGAACAAAAAGACCTTTACCACGACACGCATCACTGCCCGCACGGGCGACCAACATCCCTGTTTTTCAGTCGCGACGAACTCGACCGAATGTTCGGTCGCCTCGGCCCACGGGGCAAAGTCTGAGCTCTGGCTGCCCGCACAGAACCAGTGTCACGCCATAGGTTTTAGCCGGCTCGGATTGCAGCATGGCCGAACAAGTCGCGACCGAACAGAGGAACGAACAGCGACATTTTCTTTCCGCGTTCGCATCTCTCACCCCGGCGTGATATTCTGGGCGTCGATGTTGCAACACTTTCCCCGCGGCAAGATGACCCTTACTGCGGCTGACGCCTGAGATGGTGGCAAGTTGCATTTCATTTTACCTTCACACATGCACTCCAATCTCCATGCTGCAGTCACACCAAATTGCCGCCGCACTGGCAGTCATCACCGCCTGCTTTGCCACCGCTCATCATTCTCTGGGGCAACATGACCCTGGTCGTGATGCAATGAAACTGATTGTGCAGGACAAAATCACCGCAGGACTGGAACGAGTCGCCAAGCCACCTCGTTCACAGAACAGCCCCATTAGTGATGCTGAACGAAATTTCGTACTCGCTATCGCTGATTGCAAACAGGGGAATGAATCCGAGGCAACCAAACATTTACAACAAGCCGTTGCACTTGGTCTGCCGATCGAACGGGTACTGGCTGGTCCGCGGAGTTTGTTCGAACCACTAAAGCAAAATGAAGCCTACGCCGCATGGCTCACCCAGAAGGCAAAGCCTCTGCTGCACGGACCGATGCTTTCATCCTTATCCGATACCACAGCACAATTCTGGCTGAGGACAGCCAAACCTTTGCAGGTGATTCTGAAATCCCGACCTGCGAAACCCGGCGCCGAACTCTTGCCGGATACCAGCACAACAACGACAGCAAACAACGACTATACCGGGGTCATCGAACTGACCGGCTTGGATCCCGAAACAGAATACGAGTACCAGCTCTGGATCAATGGCGAAACTCAAACCAAACCCGTCACATTTCGGACCATGCCAAAAGCTGGAGCACCGGCACAGTTCACTGTCGGGTTTGGCGGCGGAGCAGGATACACGCCGCAATTCAATCATATGTGGAGCACGCTGGCTAAGGCAGCACCGTCAGCCTTTTTGATGATGGGTGACAACGTCTACATCGATGACCCAACCCATCCGACCACGCAACGTTACTGCTACTACCGCAGGCAGTCGGAACCTCTCTGGAAGTCCTTCATTGCCTCCACTGCCATCTACTCGATCTACGATGACCATGACTTCGGCGTCAATGACTGCATCCCTGGACCTGAAATCGATACGCCGGCGTGGAAACGTCCGGTATGGGAGGTCTTTAAACAGAACTGGAACAATCCGGGATTCGGTGGCGGAACCGAACAACCGGGATGCTGGTACGACTTTCAGATTGCCGACGTCCACTTCATCATGCTTGACGGCCGGTACTATCGAGATCAAAAGGGTGGCAGCATGTTGGGTCCCGTTCAGAAAAAATGGTTATTTAGAACGCTGAAAAATTCGTCTGCCACCTTCAAAGTACTCGCCTCACCGGTTCCATGGTCCCCTGGCGTAAAACCCGGCAGCAAAGACACGTGGGACGGATTCAAGAAAGAGCGTGACCAGATTTTTTCATTCGTGCATGGCAACCAGATTGACGGAGTCGTTTTGCTGGCCGCCGATCGGCATCGATCCGACCTACGCCGAATTCCTCGCACGGACGGATATGATTTCCACGAAATGATGAGTTCGCGACTTACCAATGTTCATACACACGGTTTAATTCAAAACGCCGCAGGATCCGAATTCATGATCGGATACAACGAAAAATGTTCGTTTGGTCAGCTGAATTTTAATACCACGACCGCCGACCCAACGATTATTTACACAATCGTGAACATTGATGGCGAAGAAGTCGGACGTGCAACTCTGAGCCTGAGTGAAATGCAAAATCGCTAATTGACAACCATTCAGCACGCCAGGTTTCAAATCACTCACATAGCTTCGCCATCACCCAGTCACCATCGCCATCACCAGCCCCATGCGGGACGTTTGCAACACCATCAATACTCGCCCCAATTAATCAGAAACAACAGGACCAGGATCATGCCACGAGTCTATTCAACAAGCCTGCACGGATGCCTGTTTGCCCTTTTGATCTTAGGACCTGCTGGACAACCCAACGCTTGGTGCGAAGAGACGGCGCCGCTGCGGGCGGGGGCCGCAATCGTAAACATTTCGCCGCCGCTGGGCGAGCTTGTTGTTGGTGGCTTTGTTCCATTCCCCGCAAACGAAATACATGACCCGCTGCATACCCGATGTCTGGTACTGGACAATGGGAAGACGAGGATCGCTATCGTCGTGTCTGACAATCTGGGTATCAAACGGACGGTTTACGAGCAAGCCCGCGAGCTGATTTCCCGTCAATCTGACATTCCAGTTGATCACATCCTGATGGCAGCGACTCACACACATTCGGCTACTCGCGCCAACCAACCGAAGTATCGCCCGATCGTCGTTGCAGGTATCGCCAGTGCCGTCGAGAACGCGATCAAGAACCTCGCTCCCGCGCAAATCGCGTGGGGTGGTGTGAGTGAACCGAGCGAAGTATTCAATCGTCGCTGGCATGTGAGCAAACCCGAACTCGCGCGGAATCCATTTGGTGGGGTCGATACCGTTCGCATGAATCCACCGCGAGCAAACGCTGCTCTTGTCAAGCCAGCGGGCCCGATCGATCCAGAAGTTTCCTTCCTTTCTGTGCAAGCGGTTAACGGTCAACCGCTGGCGCTGCTAGCGAATTATTCGCTGCATTACGTCGGTGGAGTCAACAAAGGTGACGTGTCAGCTGATTACTTTGGCATCTTTTCACAACGAATCGGAAACCTGCTGCGTGCTGAATCAGTCACTCCACCCTTTGTGGGAATGATGAGCAATGGAACAAGTGGAGACATCAATAACATCAACTTTCGTGACGGGAACGCGCGTCGATATGACCGTTACGAAAAGATGACCGAAGTCGCACATAAAGTGGCGGCCCAAGTTCATCGAGCCCATGGCCCTCTAAAATTCGCAAAATCGATCAAGCTTGGTTCCGTCACGCGGGATCTCAAGCTCACCGTCCGCAAACCAAACAAGGAAATGAAAGACTGGTTCCGCGGCGTGATGGCCAAACCGGAGGATGCCGAAAAGTTTCACCGCTACGAGCGGACCTACGCCGACCGCGTGAAGAACCTCGAAGAAGGACCAGATGAAATTTCGGTACCCCTGCAGGTACTTCGAATTGGGAATTTGGCGATCGCGGCAATCCCGTTCGAAACGTTTGCGGAAATCGGTTTGAAGATCAAGGATAAATCGCCGTTCGCCGATACCTTTACCATCGAACTGGCTAACGATTCACGTGGATACCTGCCGACACCCCGTCAACACAAGCTAGGTGGCTATGAAACATGGATGGGCACAAACCGCGTTCAAATCGATGCTTCCGAACGCATCACAACTGCGATATTGGAAATGATGCAGGAACTTCACGCCGAATGAGCACCTGCTCTTCGAATTCGGTCCCGTACGATTCTTGAATTTGCATGCCAGTCACGAATTCGGGCCACCGGAGGAACACCGGCGAACCTATACTTTCAGCACGGAGTAGCATTTAGCACAGAGTAGCAACTGGATCGTTACAGAAAACTCGCCAAGCGACTCTTTTGATTAGCTGACGCCTCTACCAGCACACTTTTGTACCAGCACACTTTTGTACCAGCACACTTTTGTACCAGCACA
>Ga0315334_10000798_pt1 | contig 19201 bp, 15 predicted proteins | sample M150034915metaG_FD_205555 | JGI IMG/M metagenome (GOLD analysis project Ga0315334, IMG submission 205555) | Ammonia-oxidizing marine archaeal communities from Monterey Bay, California, United States - M1 500m 34915 | ecosystem: Environmental > Aquatic > Marine > Intertidal zone | place: USA... | reverse complement strand
TCCCATTGGTTGTAGGACTCATACTTCTGTTCCAAGATAGGGGATTATTGGCTACAGTATTATTGGCACTTGGAGTAATGCTGTCTCTACTGGCGGTTTGGATTGGAACTAATGCTATGCCTGGGCGCATCGATATGCTAACCCTACTAATCTCTCCTTTCATGGCTTTCATATTATTCTTCCAACCACCGAATATAGTTCAGGCTTTTTTAGCAATAATTCCATGGATTGTCAATTACCGTACAGCGGCTACTCTATCTGCACTTTCAGGTACAGCATACCGCTGTGATTGGGACCCAAGGTTGCCATTACCAGATGTAGATGGAGCCACTTATATGCATCGTAGATGGGCTGCTAGGCCACTAATTCGGGTCGGGTCGAATATTGTGAGGGGGGTTCGGTTGGATGGAAGAATCATGTTGGAAGCGGATACTCCTATCACTTTCACATTTAGCGAAGAGTGAGCGAAAACATAGGCTACCTCTTTGATTCTCTCTTGATTTATGCACGAATATCCATTAGATATCAGGGGGCTAATTCTTCGCCACCTTCAACCTCAACGCGAGTATCGCTGGATTGCACCATTTTTGTGGAATGGATCCATCGAACTTGGCGAATACATACACGATAAATTTCTCCAAATGAGATACCAAATATTGCTTGATGTCGATAGTTCAGGACAGGGTAGGATTATTCCTCGAGCCGCTGGAATAGCAGCTAGACAAGGAAGACTAACCCTTGCTCACAATCTGTTATCTGCGCATATACTTGGCATTAGGCCCGAAGCGGCTCTCGAAGCAAGAGCAATTAATTTACTAAATGATGAAAAACGAAAGATAAAGCGTCTATTGAATCGTAATCGGGAATGGCCACAAGACATCTGGAATTTACAAGATACTCCTGCTTGGATAATTCCTTCTTTTGTCCGTAGATTCAGGACACTGGTGAATAGTCGACCGATCTCAATTATCTCAGGTGGTCACCTGTTAGCAGCCGGAAATTGGGTTTGGGATTATGATGCTAAATCACATATCCCAGCACGGGTTAACTATCATTCGAATGCCAATATTTCACCTAATTTTGATTAGAGTCAATCTTTGGTCAGGCGCGGCACGTTGATGAACCACCGTCCATGGCAATACATCATGGACGTTACAATCCTTCTGGGTTCGAAGTCAGATATGCCAGTCGCTGAGAAATGCACCAAGATTCTGAATCAATTTGGTGTGTCATACCAACTACGTGTTGCTAGTGCACACCGTTCACCTGCGTTTGTAGAACAAATTGTGCGTGATGCTGAAGCAGACGGTTGTACGGTTTTCATCGCTATGGCTGGCTTAGCAGCAGCATTACCCGGGGCAGTTGCATCACTTACCACAAAGCCAGTAATTGGCGTTCCATGTGGCGGCAAGGTTCCTTTCGATAGTTTACTTTCAATCGTACAGTTGCCACCGGGTGTTCCCGCGGCAACAGTCGGAGTTGACCGTGGAGATAATGCCGGATATCTTGCAACACAAATCTTAGCACTTGGAAATGATGACTATGCTGCTGCGCTAAAGCAGAACAAGTTAGACCAAGTTGCGAAAGTGATGCAAATGGATGCAGAGGTCAACGGAAGGGATGCATGATGTTTGATACAGATTCATTCATCGAAGAGGCAGCTCAAAAGATGAAAGATGAAATTGATGGTATCGCTATCATTGCATGTAGTGGCGGAGTTGATTCCACTGTTGCAGCGGTAATTGCTAATCAAGCGATTGGCGGAAAACTACACTGCGTCTATGTCGATACAGGATTGATGCGAAAGAATGAGACTCAAGAGATCCAAGAGATGCTTGCGGCTCATGGATTGAATTTGACAACAGTTTTTGCTGAAGAGCGCTATTTCAAGGCTCTTGCAGATGTGACAGAACCTGAGCAAAAACGCAAGATAATAGGGGAGTTATTCATCAGAATTTTCGAAGAAGAACAAGCAAAGGTCGATGCTAAATTCCTTGTGCAAGGCACCATCGCTCCAGATTGGATTGAATCTGGTGGCGGTGCACGTGACACCATCAAGAGCCACCACAATGTTGGTGGCCTACCTGATGATATGACTCTTGAAATTTTTGAGCCACTACGAGATTTGTATAAGGATGAAGTCAGAGATTTGGCTCGTGCTCTCAAAATCCGTGTGGCTGACCGTCAACCTTTCCCAGGTCCAGGATTAGCAGTTCGTTGTTTAGGGCCACTAACCCTAGAGCGCGTTCATGTCGTACGTGAGGCATGCGCGATTGTCGAAGAAGAATTTGAAACGGCTGCAGCGGAAGGGAAGATGGAAATTCCATGGCAATATTTCGCTGCCCTACTACCAGTTCGCTCGGTTGGAGTGCACGGGGATGTTCGAGTTTATGGTGAGACTGTAGTAGTACGAGCAGTACAATCATTAGATGGAATGTCCGCTCGATACTCCACTATCCCCCATGAGATTCTAACAAAAATCAGTACCCGTATCACCAATACTGTCAAAGGTGCTGTCAATCGTGTGGTTTACGATATAACTCACAAGCCACCGGGCACAATTGAGTGGGAATAATCCCGTAATTCTCAACAAGAATTGATCAGATTGTTCATCAGAGAGGGGTTTTGAATCCCATTGCTCTGACTACACACCATCCAGCACGTGCTTCGAATATCGTAAAGGCACCACCAAATGCAAACGCTCCAAATAGGTACCACCAATAAGTGGAGGTAAGTATCCCTCCAAGAATAAATCCACATAATACCGCGGCTACAGATAGAGCCCTAATACCTAATTTCAAGCGAACAGATTTTCCCTTTGCTCCAATGTTGCACTGCATAACTTCACCCAATCGAGTACTAATCTATACCCATCCGTAATCGCAATTTCATATAATTGCTTTTCACTCACTCGCGTTTTTACTTGAATTACGCCGATTGAGGGGTTCGAACCCTCGACCTTGGGATTAACAGTCCCACGCTCCACCAGCTAAGCTAAATCGGCAACTTCGCCGAAAAGCCATCCATATATGACGGCTTCCATCAAATCACAAGTCAAGGACTGGTGATAATTTGTAAAATCCTACCGCTTTTTTCGACTTTAGCGTTAGAAACTTTGATTGCATTTTGAATAATTTCTGTGGTACTGGTGGCCATTTCAGAATTTAAATCAAATCGAATCCATGGCATCCCAACTTTGATTTCATCACCCACGCCTTTGATGAGCTCCGCCCCAATTCCGTGGTCAATATTTGTATCAAATCCCGTTCTACCTGCACCTAGATTACAGAGAATTTGACCCAATACAAGGGCATCAATATCTGATATCCAGCCATCTGATTCAGCCAGTATTTCAACAGAAGTGGTTGCTTGCGGTAATATCTGCCATGGATTGTCTACCATAGCATCAACAGTGCCGGAATCTACACCTTGTCGAATACACATCTGCTTGAATTCGTCGAGAGCAGAACCATCTGCAATCGATTCTCGAATATCATATCCAAGAGCATCAGCCTGACTGTATACTAGTTCCATAGTATCCGTTGGACCAACCCCTTTGAGGCAATCAATACACTCGACAATTTCATGGCTATTACCAAACATCTTGCCGATTGGTGTGTCCATTTCTGTAACTTGTGCAGTTACTTCAATTCCCAAATCAGTCCCAGTTCTTACCATAGAATGGGCCAGTGCAATTGCATCGGATTCAGATTTCATGAATGCGGCTTTGCCACATTTCACATCGAGAACCAACTTTTCTAATCCTTCAGCGGCTTTCTTTGAGATTATCGATGCTGTGATGAGTCCGATTTGAGGAACAGTGGCTGTGATGTCACGTATTGAATAGAGAATTCTATCGGCAGGTGCTATGTCTTCAGTTTGCCGAGATATGAAGCAAGGGTTGCCTAGCATCTCTTCCATGCTAAGCCCTGTATTGAATCCAGGTATGGATTCGAGTTTATCGATAGTTCCGCCGGTATGTGCTAGGCCTCTGCCTGCAAGCATAGGGACAGTAGCCCCCATCGCGTGTAAGGCAGGTGCGAGAATGATACTCATTTTGTCCCCAACCCCACCGGTAGAATGTTTGTCAACACGTCCCGGGGATTGTGGCATTCTGTGGCCTGCTTCAAGCATTGACCGAGTTAGTTGGCTTGTTTCATCAGAAGTTAATCCATTGATTTGGCAAGCCATTAGGAAGGCCCCTAACTGTTCTCTTGGTATTGCAGAAATACTATTGCAAATATAATCGAAATCGTCAGAATTTAGTCCTTCACCATCTCGTTTAGCGGCTAGGATTTCAGGCATTGTTCGCATGGCAAACACCCCTAGGACGCAAGTCCAATTTCTACTAATCTCTGATGAAGATAATCTCCAGCATTTATCGAATCATATAGGACTTCACCGCCGGTTAAGGCAACAAACTCAGGAAGCGGAGTAAGATCGACCTCGTTACGAGGGTGGACAAACATTGGCATCGAGTATCGGTCAGAGCGAGCATCGGGGGGGTTGATTACGCGATGAGTTGTGGATTTAAACAGGCCATTTGTCAGGTTTTGCAGCATATCACCACTATCAACAATGATGTGGTCATGATTTCCTTCAACTTCAATCCAGGACCCATCGTGGTCCATCACTTGTAGACCATCTGCAGTAGCTCCCACTAGGAGTGTTATCAAATTAATATCCTCATGTTGCGCACTACGTACAGCCCCTTCTGGTGCATTCTTTCCCAGAGGTGGATAGTGGATTACTCGAAGAATTGTGTTACCATTAACCGCCATATCAGGAAGCCATGATTCGGTTTTGTCGAGATATAGTGATGCCGCTGCAAGTAGTTGCGAACTCATAGATTCCATGGCAACATACAATCCATCGATCGCACTTTCAAATTCAGCAGGCTCTTGCGGCCAGATATTTTTGTGAAAATCAGGGTCATCAACAGTACGACCAGTTTGCCAAAACTCTTTCAAATCCGGTGCAGGGTTATCCTTAGCATGCTCTACGCCACAAGGTGTGTAGCCTCGCTGACGAAACAATTCTGCCTGTTCATAGAGATTCTTCTCCTCTTGAGTTAGGTGAAAAAAATCTTCAGATACCGAATATGATTTTTTGATTGCTGCAATATCAATGCCGTGGCCAGTCAATGCAAAGAAGCCAATATCTTGCAATGCATCACCCATCATTTGAATGAATGAGTCTCTTCGCATACCACCTGCATGCCAGTCAGAAAGGTCACAAATAGTGAGGGTTCTTGCCATTTCAATCACGCAATTTTGCAATCAACTTTAGCATCTCAATATAAAGCCAAACGAGTGTCATCACTAGGCCAAAAGCACCATACCATTCCATATTTTTAGGAGCGCCAAATTTGACTCCATTCTCAATCATACCGAAATCGATTATCAAGAAGAGAGCGGCAACTCCAGTGAATAGAATACTAACTCCAACACCAATATAACCACTGGTGTGAAGGAATGGTATACCGGTTCCAAATAATGACATTACGAGGTTTAACATGTATACCATCATAATTGCTCCAGCCATTGACACCACGGCTAAAATATATTTTTCAGTAGGCTTGATGACTCTAAATCGGTAAAGTGTTAGCATGGTTACGAATACTGCCGCAGTTGCGATGAGTGCTTGAAATACAACACCATCATTTCCACCCAAGTAATAGTTCTCTATCACAAACGAAAATGCACCAATGAATAAGCCCTCTAAGAGCGCATACATACCGATTAGTACCTGTGGTTGTGCCGGCCTAGTGAATATGATTACGAGTGCTAGGATAAATCCCCCTAAGCCCCCTCCTATCATCATTAATGTCGCCATTCCTGGTGATTGCGTACTTATTGAATAAGCCAATACACCGGTCACTGCAATTAATCCTAATAGACCAAGAGTTTTGTTGATTGTACCATTAAGAGTCATTCTTTCAGCAGACATTCCACTGCGAAAATATTCAGGGTTGAGTGCCGGATTACCTCTGCGAAATACCATGTGAATCAAACCTCGATAGGGGCACTCCCTTGTCAATCTTATGCGGAGTTATCATCAATTTGTTGCTTATACCATTCAGCAAGTTGTTCTTCACTCCATCCCGTGTCTAGATAATTCTGTACTTGCTCAGGACTCCATTCTGGAAATTTACTCATGTCCATGCCGGTTTCATCACCGACTGCTGATGTTCCATCTAATATCGGAGTGTCCCATGCTTTTACTTCAGATATCTCGGGCGATACACTACCCAAATCTCCACCATTTTCGTCCTTCTTCCTGGTTAGAAGCATAGTTCCAGCACCCAGCAGGACAATCAGACCTATTGTGATTAGAACCAGCATGAAATTCATTCCGCTAGAACTACCCTGTTCACCCGAATTATTGATTGTTAGATTCTTATTTTGTTCACTTGAACATCCCTGGGGATCTGTGGCAGTGTCTGGTTCTGTCCCAGGGCACACATCCAACAAGTCGTCAATACCATCAGAATCAAGATCAGTGGTATTATCCGAATTATTATCGGTATTATCTGAATTGTTTCCTTCCCCACTTCCACCGTCATTTTCAGGAATACATCCAATGATTGTATGGTCATCGACTCCATCACCATCTGCATCGGACATGGTAAGGGCATCTCCAGCGCTTACGTTTGGCATGGTTGCAGCCCACAATATCTCGTTTCCATCTTCAATACAATCTCCATCTGTATCATTGGAATGAGGGTTAGAGCCATAAGAAAATTCACCAATATTTGTCAATCCATCATTGTCTGGGTCAAGTGTTGAATCCTGATTTGTACGGGATATATTGTTAGCAACTTCCCAGAAATCAGGGATGCCATCAATGTCGGTATCTGTGGTTAAATCAAGTCTGGACCAATCTTCCCAGAACGATGCTTCAAACGGTGCTGTGATTTCTTGGGAATGAATAATCAATCCCATCTCTCTATTTCTTAGAATCGAATTATCTCCCCAATTAATGCTGGAAATTAGAACACTTTCTCCATCGATGATTACACCCTTGTTGTGTAACTTTGTTACGGTCTCGTTTTCGCTCATTAAAATCGCTTCTACATCGCCATCCCAATCATTCAATTCATTGACAGCTTCTCTAATCCCCGGATTCTCATTGACATAATGTTGGTTGATTGCTAATCGAATAGAAACTCCTCGTGCTGCTGCATCTTCTAACGAATCAAGGAGTGGGTTTTCTTGCCAACCCCAATACCAATCCATTTCGAAGTATTGTAGAGACAATAGGATTTCAGAATCTGCAGAATCTATGAAATCAGATAGACCTTGCATACAATCATCGGGGCAGGTAAGTAATTCCCCAGTTAATGGGCCTGAGATGGCTAGTGCTGTTGGATTTGCACTGTATACTACCGGGCCATCGTAAGAGGCAGCATCAGGTTGTGAGTATGTTGAATCCTCAACATGCAATTGACTAGCATCCTCATCAAATTCCATACGCTCTAATACAATTGAAGCGAGATCTGTGCTGTCGACAATGACTCCCCAGTCTCGATTACCCATGCCGCCTGATGGCATGGATGATTCCTTCCAATTGCCAGAACTAATCCAAACATGCTCTGAATCTACTACAGCAACTTTCGAATGAATATACTGATACGGTGATGAAGAGGATGATGAGAATTGTAGGACGTCAATATCTGCATTTTCTAATTCCCAAGCAATCCCAAGACTTTGCTCAACATTGTATGAACCCCACCATTCTTCAGGTTCGTGAATAACTACTGTAATGTCGACTCCTCGGTCAGATGCTTGGATTAGGGCCATCGCCAAATTTGGATGGTGCAATTGGTATACGTGTAGGTGTATTGAATCACTTGCGCTATTTATCATGGCAATGACTTCATCAAGTCCAGCATTTGGTCCAATTAGTGGAGTTACAGTTGTATCGTCACTGAAGGTATTGACGCCACAGAAGTGACTCGCTCCTGCAACAGACCAGCGCATCTCCCAATCATTTGCTGAATTTGTATCTTGCATGTCACCACAACCATCTCCTCGGAGATACAGGATTCTGTCCACAGTAGTAACTGGAACTCCAATCGAAGGCCCGCTCCAATCACCTTCGGTTGTTGGTCCATTTCCATAAACGAAAGTATCTGCAATCGTTCCATCAGGTGATATCAATTGCATTGTTGCACCACTATTTGGCATCCAAACAGGATAGTCCATGACTTCATCAGCCTCTAGAATCATAGTTGCACCCATCGCCTTAACAGAACTAGCATCTGGACTGATAATTACCGAAGAGCCAGCAAAAATACTTCCTGATGTAAACGAACTATTGAAACTGACTCCGCCCGTAGTTGTCTTTCGAATTGACCATCCAGTCAATGAAGCGGTGATGTCACCAATATTACTAATTTCAAAGAATTCATCATTAGTAGTCGAACTCTTTTCCTCAAACATAAATCTGCTGAACAATAGATCCTCAGGTCCTGCAGAGTTTGTGGTGTCCGGTTCAGGTTGGCCAGGTGTTGGCCAAGGAAGAACTTCACCTAATCCACTCATGGTCTTACAATCAGTAGTAATGCTCCATGATACGAAATCAACTTGCACTCCATCTGGGTCCTCTATTGTTAAGGAACCACCTAGGCCACTAATGAACCAATTTGGTGTGCTAAATACAACCCTTTCACCCGGGGCGGCAATCATACTGGATGTATTCCAAAGCCGGTCTGTGCGCATGTGGAATAGGTCTCCATCATCAGATAACATTCTCCAAGCGCTCAAGTCGATCATCTCGGTTCCATTGTTTAACACTTCAACCCAGTCATCACTTGGGGTGATGCTGCCATCTGAGCAGTGAGCAAGAATCTCAGTAACCTCGATAGTGTGGCTACCAGTGTATGGTGAAGTTTGAGGATTATCTAGGCCAGGAGTTATCCAAGGTGCTTGCGACCAGTTACCGGTCCAGAACCAATAAGATTCCCCTTCTGTGCTTGATTCGTAGGTTACGGTAGATATGATTTGGTTTGCAGAATCACGTAATTCTATCGTGTCTGAATTTGAATTCTTAAGATAGAATCCCTGACTTCCATTAATCGCTACGAGGGATACTTCACCTGGATGAATGATTGTGTCTATCTTCAATGGCAGTTGCTGAGCATTGATATTGAAATTTCTTGAACCTGCTGTGAAATGCCAATTTGCAATATCAATAGATTGATTTCCATTATTGATCAATTCAATCCATTCGCCATCAGGCCAACTTGCGGTGTCATTACCTACTGCATTTGCAAATATCTCATTGAAACCTATGTTCCCAACAACGGCAGTACTTCCCGGCTCTGGTTGTCCCGGTGTGGGCCAACTAGCAGGGGTCCATGGAAGTAGAGGGTCTTGAGGCTCGAGCAATGACACATTGAGCCCAGGGTCATTTGTCCACCATGCTTTGTGAACTATTGTATCGAACTGGTCGATTAACATCAAGTGGTTGTAATTATTCCATAGGTGGGTTTGGTCAGTGAATTGAACCAACCTGCGGCCATCTGCTGAAATCACAGTTCCGGGCTGGCTCACGTTAATCTCAAGATTTGACATATCGATTCTCGTAGTATTACCCATACCATCCATAATTTCCCAATCAAGCAAATCAAAATTCTGTGAACCTGTGTTGTGTAACTCCAACCATTCACCATCGGGAAGTGGCGCTCCATCTATCGTTGAGTTTGGCAACACTTCAGTGATTTTTATCAGAGAAGGTCCTGCTACAATCATTTCCCAAGGCATTGGATTGACAGCCTCTGGTGTCGGGTAGGATGCATGTGTCCAAGGGCCACCTTGTTGTTCTACCAAAGAAAACCCTGCAACGGTTGTGGACCACGAAATAGATTGAGCTAGTGTGCCATTAGGCCAAAGCAGACGCAATGATTCAGCGCCATTGTTCAGGACACCCCACATGTTTGAAGAGTTCACAGCAACAATCCTATACTCATCCGGAGCAATTATCATCGATGCTCCAACCAAGTGACTCGTATTGAAAGGAATTGTATTGCCTGCATTGTCTGCCAATGACCATCCCGTCAAATCGATATCTGAAGTACCCGAGTTCCAAATTTCGACCCATTCTCCGCCAGGCCATGATGCATTGTCATCTGATGGCCAAGGGTTAGCCATCACTTCATTAATGATCAAATCAGAAGCGACAGGACTTGTAGAGGCACTGTTTACTGCTTCTGGTGTTGGAGAATTGGTTGCAACCCAATCGTTTACTGGATTTGAGGAATCTTCTTCAAGACTAGTTCCTGATGATGAAGAATTCCATGATGCCTCATCCACGAAATTCCCAAATGAGTCTTCCATTGTGATGTAATCAAATGTATTTGTCAAGTAAAATTGCGAATTTGGAACGCCATTCCTAGCTATAACCATGTAATCTCCTGGCTGAATAGTCCAACTGCTTGAATTTCCAGATTGAAACCCAACGATAGAATTCGAATCAAAACTCAGAGTTTTGTTTGCCTTGTTAACTAATTTCCAATTTAGAACATCTACAGGTGTTGTTCCCGAATTGTAAATTTCCATCCATTCACCATTAGGCCATACATCATCATCAAATCCATTAGGATTCGGCAAGGCCTCGTTGAGACAAACCGCGCCATTACAAGCCAATGCACGGCCAGATGTTGCTTCTGCAATCTCTGCCAAAGAAACGAATGGAGCTAACATCAAGATGCAAGTTAGGAACATTACACGCGCTTTCATACAATCACCTATGTCTAGCGACTATGCCTCTTCTCCTTGATGCTTTCTTATCGAGGAATAATAATAATTTCCGAATCAAATGAAACCGAACGCATCGAATTTCTGCGCGAATGTGTAAATCATAATCGGTACGATAATTATCCCCATACCGTGTGACCTTCGTATTCCAATTCTAGGTGGAATCAACCCCATAATCGTACCAATAATTAGTACTCCAATGCCTATCCATCCTGTCGAAAGCCAAACTAATGCAACTACGAATATAATCACTCCCAAAACCATTGACTGCAAAGGAACAGCCTCGTGAAGTTGCAGAATTCCCTTTCCAACGTGGCGCATTAATGGTACAGCAATTAGGCCTGCTGCAACTGTCAATGCGAGTAAGCGAATGAAATCGGTAGTTGGGTGAAGTCCGCTCCAAGTATCAACTGGATACATTTGTTTCAATGCCAGCGTCGCTCCAGAACGCGACCGTCCAATGATGTAAAGAAATCCAAGAACCATCACTGTAACAGCGGTATTGGTGGCTGATAACAGGGCAATGATTTCGAGGTCCTGCTTTGTGTGTGGGCTCTCACCTTCTCCTGCTGCTTCGGCTCTTGCAAGAGCAAGCAATTCTTCGTCAGACATTTGTGTAAGTCGTCTTGTTTCCCAATCAAGACCAACCCCTTCTTTGCCTTGCATTTTTGCGGTAAGGTTTCGTCCACCCATAACCAGCACAGTTGCCTGTGCTGCAGTCATCCCCGGCAGTACCCCCATTGCTGCACCTGCACATGACGATAGGAAACAAGGTATCATCAGCGGTCCTGATGGAGGTAATTCCCAGTCTTCTTTTTGCGGAGGTATTTCTGATGTTGTAGCATAGACATCTAGCAAATTGGCAATACCGAATAATCCTGCTAGCGCAGGTAATAGTAGGCCAGCACCAGGCATATCGACAGGAGACCTCACTGGAAGATTGAACACTCCCCATCCATACAATCCTGAAAGTAGGAAGAATCCTGTTGCAGCAATATAACCTGCGAATCTAGAATCTTGCCCAAGTTTACCAAACGAGATTTTCTGCACCCAATCGGGAAAATCAAGCCGAGTTGTTTCAGTTGCTATTAGTAGCAAGGATATGGATAGTAATACGAATGGTAGTGCGCCCCTTAGTGAGTCATATAGGCCTAATTCTGGACCAAATGCGATTCTAGCTGCTATGATTAGAGGTAGTGAAAGAAATAATCCAAGTTGACTGCCTCTTGCCGAATATGCAACACCCTTAGGTGCATTTCCCGACAACAGCATCCGATGGCCGGGTAAAAGTGCTAGGGCAGTATCTGCCCCTGGCGCTCCAATCAATGCCGAAGGAATATAATTCAAGAATGTGTGAACAACTCCTGTCGCTACAATAATTCCCGCTGCTGCAGATAGAGGTATACCAATTGCTAACATTGCAGGCGATACGCCTAGCAAGATCAGAGCGACATTGTTAACGTGGAAACCAGGGATTAGGCCGGTTAGAGATCCAATGCATACGCCGATAAATAACGCGGCGATCATCCACCAGAATTCAAGCCAGAACCCATCCATAATGTTCCCTCCTAAGCATCCTCTGCATCATCAGCAATACCGTTCCCATCTTCATCGGTAACATCTGCCTCATCTAGGACGTAATGGTGGGCCAGTGTGAGGTCATCGGCAACTTCTATTAAACGTCCAGTCCACTTTAGCGTCAGCCCTTCATGGGCCGAATTTGCACCGATTGAATTGGATTTAACATTGACTTTGATTTTTTGTTCTCCACCTTCTTTTTGCAAGTATGTTTGGCCATCAATTGTTACTAAATTACCAGTGATACTCGTTCTCTTATTGAGTGCATACCATTCAGGAGCCCCATCCGTCAAATCAAATAGTGTAGCATCTGGTGCATCACCAGTCAAAGTTAAAACATGGACTGAGAGCTGGAATTCTGCTGTTGCGGAATTCCAATTTATTGTCACATTGACAACTAGCGGCTGACCATCTTCCATCCATCCTGAATGTTTTCCAACAGGTACATAGGCATCCATTTTTGCCAATATATTTGGATAAACTCCATCTGCAATGATGATAGATGTATCCCCATCATTACTCATCAATGTCGACCCATATGCGTAACCTGAAATTAGGAAGTGAGTATTATTTGCAATGTATTCTAGCGTATCGTCAGGATTACTGGCTAGCATATTTAGTAGATTTTCTGCATTATCCACATCAATCAAATCAGCACCACCTTCGAGTGATGCATCAATACACCATCCTCCATAGGATGTAGACCAAAGCAACCGTCCCCCGAATTCTACGCTTTCACCTTCATAAGATGACAAATCTCCAGTGTTTACTAGACATGCTGCAAGAATACCATCTTCAGAAACAATCTCATCATCTGAAATTATTCCAGTCAATTGTACAAGATTGCCTGAACTATATGACCATGTTTCGTAGGTTGCCCAACCAATATTGGTAGGTAATGGGGTATGTGCATTATCCTTACGAACTTCCGGCCCCTCAGCATGAATCGACCATCTTAGTTCCCTTTGTTCATACTGTATCATGGCAGTTACTTCGACCTTCTGACCTGATTCAAGCCATCGTCCAGGTGCGGAATGAATTATCATTCTCATTTGATGATCACTGCTTCCATACTCAGGGTGATCGCCGAGATATAATGCTGTAAATGTAGCATCAGGGTCAACCGATTTTGAAAGATATCCACTTATTGTGAACGATTCACCAAGGTAATCTTCTGGATTTGCGGCTATTGTCGAAATTCCGATTACCGGTGCTTCAGGAATATCTTCAGCATCCCAAGATAATGCCCCACCACCCAATGCCTGTAACCATATCTTTCCATTATATTCAATCACATCTCCAGTAGCAGTAACCTTAGTGCCGAGCATAGGTATGTCGCCATAACGATACCAACGTAATTGCGCAACGCCAGTATCATCTTCGATTATTATATTCACACGGTCTTCACCCGATGAATAAGGGTCTTCAACCCATGAAATAACAATTCCTTCAACTGAAACAACTTCGTTATTGTGCTCAACCAAATCTTCAATTTTTACAAGTTCAGGTTCACGAACCATTGCATAAGCATTCATCGCAGCAACCAGTAAGACAGATAGTGCGAACATTACCCATAGGCGCTGGCCTCTAAGTTCAGGGCTATCGTCGAGTAATCGATCAATAAATCTTGATACTCCACCTTTCTCTACCTCGGATTCGTGCACCGCAACATACTCGCTGTGCTCTATTTTCCCATCGGAATTGGCATCATATGCTTCGAATACAGCATCGACATCAAGATGTGTCGATGCCAGAATTGCCTTTTCAGGCAAAAAGCATCCACATTCAATCGCACGTTCAAGAAGTACAGTTTTATTCCCAGAAACCTTTTGTTCTTTTTCTTTTAATAAAGCCTTTAATTGAATAACTGTATTAGCATTGTAAAGTTCTGTGAATGATAAATTGATTTCCTGCTTTGGAACTTCGATTGCGACTTCTAAATCTCCCTCGATTGGAGGGGTGGTCTTTGGTTCGTTTAGATTCAGATACCCCATCCAATTTTCCCTGAAGGCAATAACTACAAGTGTAATACTGGCACTTATTGCTACAAAATCCGGAATTCCCATCTCTGGGTAAGGGGCAGACCATCCCAATTCATTGCTTATGTTGAAAATACCAAGCCAGTTAAGGCGAGTATCTTCAGCGGCGCAGTTGTCCGAACTACAAAGGAAATTTACCCACCCGAGGAACCCGAAAAGGTTCAGGAAACTTAACGCAAGAGCAGAAATCGCAAAAACTTTCAGCGGGGTTTCATATTTCTCGGTCATGCACTGTCCAGAGCATTCAATCCAATATCCCTTGCGCAGGGAAAGGACTTGATATTAGATGCGAAAGGCAACAACATGAGGGACCGTGTTATTCGTGATGAGATTCATCGCGACATCTTTGTTCCTGCTCGTATCGCTAGGCTAATTGATACCCGTGAATTCCAGCGACTGCGTAACATTCAGCAACTTGCAACATGCCACTATGTTTTCCCGGCAGCGACCCACAACCGCTTCTCTCACAGCCTAGGTGCTTACCACTTGGCAAGGGTACTTTGCGATCATTTGTCAGAAGTGCAGCCGGGCATCATCTCGGACGACGATTCAGAATTGGTATCTATTGCTGCATTGCTTCACGACATTGGTCACCCACCCTTCTCACATTTACTAGAATCAGACAAGGTTTTTGCAAACTATCACAATCACGAAGATTGGGGCAGAATGATGCTCGAATCAGAGGATACAGAAATTGGAATTGCAATTCGTGAAGTTCTAGGCCAAGAGCGCACAAGTAGGTTATTTGCACTATATTCTGGTCACTCTGAATCTGGCGGGGTGTCAATTGCTCCGTTCCTGAAGGAAATTGTAAGTAGCCAACTAGATGTCGATAGAATGGATTACATGATTCGAGATCAAGCGAATTCAGGTGCACAAATCGGTGGCTTTGATTCAGCGCGTGTGATTCGGGCACTGAGGGTAGATGATTCGGGACATCTCTATGCAAAAGACTGGGGGCTACCGGCAATTGAAGCCTACCTTGTCACTAGATATCATCTCTACAATCAAGTATATTTCCATAAAGTAAACCAACTTACACAGGAATATCTTGTCAGAGTTCTAGGACGTGCTAAGGAATTAGCAAACGTTGGCAAGTTGACGTTGAGTAAATCTCTAAACAATATGCTTTGTAATGAAAACCTTACCGTTCAACAATATGTACGTCTTACCGATGCAGACATCAACGGTGTGCTAATGGATTGGGCTGACGATGAAGATACGGAATTGTCGGGATATGCAAAACGCCTAGTCTCTAGAAGGGACTACCACAAGTCGATTAGAATTGGAGAACTGACGACTGAAATGAGTACAGTTGTAATTCCAAAAATCCTTCCCATTCTTGAGGAAGCAGGATTCTCCAGTGGTGATATTATCACTGCAAGCATCCGAAAGAAAGGGTACATGCCCTACAGTCAGGGAATAATGCTCGAAGACGGAAGAGACGTCGTCGAGCATTCCCCTCTAATTCAAAGCCTTGTTCAAACATCTGAGCAGGCTTTGATATTCATTCCAGAAGGTGTGAGAGACCAATGTGAGCAGGTTGCACGTGAAGTGATTAGACCGTCACAATCAAGTCTGTCTTCCTTCTGAGATGATTGCTACGGACCTGTAGCTTAGTTGGTGGAGCTCCCGGCTCATAACCGGGCGGTCGTGGGTTCAAGTCCCTCCGGGTCCACTTCTAATCCGTTGTTCTCTCGATTGCAAGGATACTAGTTCGAGCAATCCAGCCAAAGTTGTGGGAATCATCACTGGCTGTTGGATCGGGATTGTCGCCTTGAACAAACAACCGGTCGCCTTCGATACGTTTGACCCGCTTCACACAAGTTACCGCATGCTTGAATGGATGAGTGAAGACCACAATACAAGAGATACTAATTTCCTGACTTGCGTACTCTTCACATTGAATCATATCGCCATCATTGAGTGTTGGCCACATTGAGTCGCCTTTGACGACTACTTTCATGAAGCGCGAATCCATGAAATCTCACGGCCCTTGACTCCCCAGAACATGGAATGTATTGCTTCGATAGCATCCATTAGTTCTTGAGCGTGAACCGCTGAAACCTCTACCTTGCATGCAGAGCAAAGTTTTGCTGCTTGCCAGAATGTGTCATGAAGACCAGGATTTCCTTCAAGGTGTTGAGGTTTAAAGAAATCAGTCCATAGGACAAGTAATTCGTCCTTGCAGGTCTGCGCTTCATCTTCCTTGATAGCTGCATAGCGAGACATTGTGTTAAGGTATGCAGCCATGGCTGGGCCATCATCAGTAGATGGGCAACTTAGGGCCAACATTTTGTTGGTCATCGATTGTACTGCTTCCCCAGCAATCCGTGCACTTGCGGGGTCATAAACTCCACAAGGTCCATCACAATGTGCTTCTGCTTCAATAATATTTTCGTCACTCATAAAAATCCCTCTGATGTACCGTCGATAGGGGGTGGGCATATCAACATGTGCCCGCAAATGAAAGCGGCACAGTTTGCCTTTTAGTCAAGGCAAGTCCCCCAAATGGTTATGAGTGTCAAGAATGTGGGTCGCATTACAGGTGATTCTATGAAGGCTCTACAACGTTCTTTGTTCCTACTTGCAGTCTACATGGCGAGTATCCTAGTCGTCGCAACACCAGCAGCGGCGCAACTCTCCGTTCCTGCTGTCGATTTACAGTGTTTGTCACCAAATCCTAGCGGTGCAATCGATGTTCCAGTTTACCCTGGCGCTGCATTAACTGGGTTTGCTAACTGTAAAGTTGTTAATCCTAACGCATATGCTGAAAGAATTCAGATTCAAGTGTCAGCAGATGGACTTGTAGTCGCAGCACCCGGTACCATTTCTTTGGGCCCAGGTGCTGAATCCGAGTTCCAAACCACCGTTCGTGCAGATCAGCGTATGACTATGTCTGGTCGTAACCTGATGGTTACCGCTACTGTGGTTGAAGCAAACGGCGCACCTCCTCCAAACATCGCTGAATCTCAAGTTCAGATGATTATCAACATTCTACAGTTTAGCCGCTTACAGGTTGAAGCAGAAGAGCCGTTCCTACAACTGTCGCCTAAGACCGACCACAATTTCGAGTTTAAGGTTTACAATCAAGGAAATTGGGCTGACAAATTCTCAGTTGGAGTAACTGAAAAATCACGTGATAAACTTGAAGAGAAAGGATTCCAGATCTCAATTCCCCTAGTTGCTGTTGAAATAGAGGGCATGGCTGCACCAACAAAGGTTCGTGTGCTGGTTCGTACTCCAAAGAACCAAGGGTGGACTGATGAATACTTCACTCTTGAATTCGAAGCAATTTCTGAATTCTCATGTAGATATGAAACCAGTGGATGTAACTCCATGGCGCAGATGGTCACCATCTATGTCCGTGGTGTGTATCTTCCCGGCTTCGAGATAATCCCTTCACTAGCTATGCTTGGAATGGCTGCAGCAGTAATTGCAAGACGCAATATGGATGAAGACGACGACGAGGAAGGTTGGCGTGAAGCCGCTCCCGGTCTGTGACATCTACTTACAAGTGTGACTAGTTAGGACCCGTATAGGGGTTGTATTGATAACACAGCACTTAACGTGAGATATTGTAACACCTGTGGTGATTTGAATGAGTGGACTTCTAGATAAGGCAACAAAATCGAAAGAGACATCTGTGACAAAAGAGGAATCGAGCGAACCCGAACGCCGAGAATCTGATGCAATCCTAACCGAAAGTAATACTCCATTCGACAATGGTTTGAATCTAACCAATATGAAATTTCAAGCGGCGGCTGTAATTGGTTTCCTCATTACAATGATTCTAGTATTCTTTATTGACAATATTGTATTATTTGGAGGGATCACATTAGATGATTTCCTCGTCCCAGGTATTCTAATTTGGTGGGTCGTTTTCAATGGTAATAGCCTCAAGGATAAGGAATTCGATACTATGAAACTCGTTGTGAGCGGCGTCGCTTTCCTTGTAGTAACTGCCGCATTTGCCGGAATTGCAATTTTCAATTCGGCAGATAGTGGTGTGACCATTGGAAATATCGAATATGATGGTGAAGAAGACGAAATCGACCTCTCATTCTATGGTCCAAAGGGAATGGATTACACTGTCGAAGTTCTGGTTGATGGAAAGGTTGAGTATTCACACGATGATACAATTAGTATAGACAAAGGTAGCCATTCAATATCATTGGATGATTTCTGGAAGGGTAATGCTGAGGATATGAAGGGCGACACATTAGTCGAGTATGAAATCCGAGTCACGTCTGATGGTGATGAAAGTTCAATGACCTTTGATGATATCATGAATCGAGAAGTAGATACCGCATTTATCAAAATAACTGAAAAGTTTAGTTCAACAAGTGGTGATACCTCAGGTAAGGAATATACAGGGATTACAGTTGAAATGTTTGTCGGAATGGGCAACCCAGGTTCAAATTATGATTTCTCAAACGACTATTTCACTGGAACAACACCTAAACCAATCGCATCTGATTGGTCCGCAGTAATCGCAGTCAAATTTAGTTCTACAACCAAATACACATACGACCCTATCGAATCTGATGAAGGAGTTGCTAATGGGGTCGGAGAATTTACTCGTGATTGGGTAGTACTTCCTGGTACGGAGTCAGGCGACTTAGCACGCGATGATTTCTATCAAGATGACGGATGTTATACATTTGAAGTAACCCTTGAAAATGAGCATGGCGAAATCCTGGTTGATACGAGTTCAAAGATAGAATTCTATTGGGACTCGAATGAAGCAGACCCTGATTCAGAAGATGATCAACCTGCTGAAGCATGTTGAAGTCTAACAGTTTGGAACAATCTATTACCCAA
>Ga0315334_10000796_pt1 | contig 19218 bp, 21 predicted proteins | sample M150034915metaG_FD_205555 | JGI IMG/M metagenome (GOLD analysis project Ga0315334, IMG submission 205555) | Ammonia-oxidizing marine archaeal communities from Monterey Bay, California, United States - M1 500m 34915 | ecosystem: Environmental > Aquatic > Marine > Intertidal zone | place: USA... | reverse complement strand
GATTTTGATAATGCTCTAGCAACGAGGCGTTGTTTTTTAGCAATTCGTAGCTTTTAACCAAAAGACCGGCGAAATCCACCAAGTCATTGGTTTGGCAATGCGCCTCATAAAGGGTAAAGACTTTGGTACTTTGTTTGATAAAGAAATTGTAACCAGCATCAATATCGTTCGGCTTAATGCCTTCGTCTTTTTGTTGGTTAATAAACCACTGCACTTTTCGAATCGGAAATTTGGTCTCATCAACACCGTTTTCTTTCATTAAGCGCTTAACGATTCGATATTGATCTTGTTGATCTAGAATTTGAAAAGTGGGCGATAGGTTAGCTTCAATCGCGTGCGTTCGCAATAGACGATGAGCAAGAGAGTGAAAAGTACCTACCCACATTCGCCCGATAGGCCTTAATAGCAAATCAGCCAATCTCTCTCGCATTTCATTGGCGGCCTTATTAGTAAAGGTGACGGCAAGAATAGAGTCAAGATAGCAGTTTTTTTCAGAAATCAAATATTGAATTCGATGGGTTAGGACGCGTGTTTTGCCGCTACCAGCGCCAGCCAAAATAAGCGCGTTTATATTATCTTCAAGGGTGACCGAGAGGCGCTGTTCTTGATTAAGCCCATCAAGGCCTACAGGTGAATTCATATTGCTAAATTTGTTATTAATTAGGTGCTTAAAAGATGGACTGATAAGCCTTTTGGTATAATTCTATTCTAACGCTAGAGTGGTGCTAGTGTGTAAATTATAATCAGTGTAAATTTCGACTTGTTTGTAAATTACCTATTTTTTGTAATCTGGAAATCTTTAATGAATAGCACTTGGAATCAAAGCGTCAGAAATAGCATCAAAACCGCTGATGAAGCCAATCGCAAATTGCATGCGGAGTGTTTTTCTGAGGGGCGATTTCCGATTAAAATCCCTCTAGAGTTTGCTGACAAAATTGAAGTTGGGAATCCTTTAGATCCACTTTTATTGCAAGTTTTGCCTTCGACAAGTCAGGCGCAAGAGGGCTTTAGTGATTCTCCTCTTGAGGATGAGAAATACTCACCAATGCGGGGTGTGATACATAAATACCCCTCAAGGGTCTTGCTGATTGCTAGTCAAGTATGCGCAATCCATTGTCAATATTGTTTTAGACAGAATTTTAATTATGAAGAGCACGATATTCTTGCTAATTGGCGTCAGATTGGGCAGTATTTACAAGCAAATACTGGGGTTAATGAGGTTATCTTAAGTGGCGGTGATCCACTAACGCTTAGTGATGGAAAGATTGAAAAAATAGTGAAATCTGTTGAGGGCGTTGAGCACATTAAAACTCTCAGAATTCATAGCAGAACGGCTGTGGTTATACCGAATCGCATCACCGAGAAACTCTCAGAAATATTAACCAAAACGCGTTTAAAGGTTGTGGTGGTTTTTCATATTAATCACCCCCGTGAGATTTCGGAGGATTTTATTGATAAAGTCAAAAAATTGCAGTCTTTGACCTTGTTGAATCAGTCGGTATTGCTACGCGGCGTTAATGACAGTGCCAGCATACTGGGCGCGCTATCGCATAAGTTATTTGCAAGCTCTATCGTGCCGTACTATTTACACTTGCTTGACAAAGTTAGTGGTGCCGAACACTTCTTGATCAGTGATTCAAGGGCCAAAGAAATCTATCGAGAATTGCAAAATAGTTTGTCTGGCTATCTATTGCCAAAAATGGTGCGAGATGAGGGTGGAAATTCTAAGACTCAAGTGGTATAAATTGCGCCAATTCTTCGATTCCAATTTCACCTATAAAAGTATGTAGTAATTCCCCATCGGGATTGTATATTAGAGTGGTCGGCATCCCAACTAGATTTCCAAATTTCGAGTACTCTTGCTCATTACTACCAGCAAACAAAATAATTGGGTAATTGACATTAAAACGCTTTTTAAAGGAGTTAACCGCTTCAATATCCATACCCTCGTAATTAAGGCCTAGGATCTCCACTTTTGCTGAATGCTGATTATAAAAATTAACAAAGGCCGGGATTTCTTTGAGGCAAGGTGGGCACCAAGTTGCCCAGAAGTTGATGATTAAATATTTACCACTGGTATTGTCCTGATTGTAAACAACACCATCCATGTCGACCAATTCAAAAGTGAGTCCTGCTGTCGCCTCAACAGGCTCAAGCACTTCCACTGAATTCGTTGACCATATTGGACTTAACCAGTCTAGAAAGTCATCAAATAAAGAGGCGTTGCATGTTTGAGACAGCAAAAGAAGGGATAGCGCCAAGGTGAATTGGGTAATTTTCTTGCTAAAACGAAACTTGTGTCCTATGGGTATAATTAAATATTTTTTCATGGATTAGTTGATGACAACCAAGATTTATCACAATGCACGCTGCTCAAAGTCGCGAGCAACATTAGCCATTTTAGAGCAAAATATCTCTGAGTTTGAGATTGTTAATTATCTTGAAACACCTCCAAGTAGGGAGGAGATTGCATCGTTATTGTTTGACCTTGGCATCTGTGCTCGCGAGCTAATGAGAAGTGGTGAGGCGGCCTTTAAAGACCAGAACCTCGCCAACCCAGCTCTTACAGAGGAGCATCTTATTGAGGCAATGATTGCCACACCGATTCTTATTGAACGCCCCATTGTTAAAACTAATAAAGGCGTGGTTATTGGCCGACCTCCCGAAAATGTTCTGACGATTCTCTAGGGATTTATTCGCGGTGGTAGGGGTGGTTGGTCAGTAAGCTGTGGCCACGATAAACTTGCTCTACAACAAGCAATCTTGCCATTGAATGGGTCATTGTTAGCTTGGATAGACCCCAAAGTTGCTGGCACTTGGCTTTGCATTCGTCTGTTAAGCCGTCAGCGCCGCCAATTAGTAGTGCAACATTCTCACCCTCCAATTGCCACGACTTCATTGCACTGGCAATCGCTTGTGAAGATTGTTGCTTTCCTGTCTCATCAAATGCTATCAATATCGAGGCACCACTAGCGGCCTCAAGCAGCATCTTGCTTTCTAGGTTTTTGATTTGATCGATATTTTTTGCTTTTCGGTTTTGCGCCTCGAGGGCAGTCAAGGTGAAGTTGTAAGAGCTTGGTAATTGTTTTTTGTAGTGATTAATGCCAGTATTTATCCATTCTGGCATTTTTTTACCAATGGTGATAAGGTTAATCCTCATCGTCCTCGAATGACCAGAGCTTTTCTAGATTGTAATACTCGCGCGTTTTTTCAGTCATGATATGTGCAACTACTGATCCAAGATCGACCAGCGCCCATTCACCAACTTCGGAGCCTTCCAGACCAAGATAAGTCATGCTTAATCGCTTTGCTTCAATTTTGACGTTATTGGCAATACCGCGAACGTGCTGCACTGAGCGCCCAGTGGCAACGATGATAGCTTCCATGTCAGCGCTTTTCTTTAGCACGTTAAAGGTAAGGATGTTTTCCCCTTTCATGTCATCGATTACATCGACAACCACTTTTATTTCTTCATCAAGAGTCATACTGTTTTAGGTGGTTAATAATGGTTTTAGGTAAAAAATCGTCAAGATTTTTATTGGCGGCTATTTTACCGCGAATCTCACTTGATGAAACATCTATCAATGGGCAGCTAGAAAAGTAGAGTAGGCCACTTTGATGCTTGGCCAGCAGTTGTTTGTCTTGAGTTTTTCCGAAAGAAGTTAAGGTGAGATTGTCTATTTCGTAGCCCGGCCTTGCCAAAACAACGATGTGAGCATAATTGTAGAATTCGTCCCATTGCTTCCAGCTGTTGAACTGCATAAAGCTGTCCATACCGATAATAAGACAAAATGTTTCGCTGGGTTGTTCATTTTTTAATTCTTTGAGGGTGTCTATGGTGAATGAGCTACCACCTCTGTTGATTTCACGCTCATCAATTTCTAATTCACTGTACTCTTGAATAGCAAGGTTAAGCATCTCAAGGCGTTGATGGTCGGAATAATGCAGACCCATCTTGTGAACGGGTATTGCACAAGGAATTAGCAGGCAACTTTCAAGATGGAGTTCGCTTTTTAAAAATGTAGCGGTGGCTAAATGACCTAAGTGCACAGGATCAAACGAGCCGCCGTAAATGCCTATCATAGCAGGGCATTTACCTCGCTCAGTGTCATCGGCGACATAGGGTAAGCACGTGTGACGTCGTGTACTTCCATTCGGTAACGGACAAAGGTTTCTAGGTCTTCAATCAATAAAAATGGGTTGGCCTTTTTTTGCTCTGCAAGCGTGGTGCTAATTTCGCTTCCGTAGTCGTGGCCACACAGTAGAGTTATATCATCAGCAACCTCTGTTTTTAACTTATTAAGTGAATGAAATAATTTCACCGGATCTGAGCCCGACAAGCAACAAATACCCACACCGTAAACAAACAGCGTGTCGCCCGCAATTAGATGATCATCTAGCAAGTAGCAAACACCGCCGGCAGTGTGGCCAGGAGTTTCAATAATCTTTATTTCAGTTTCACCCAATTTAAGAATATCGCCATCCTTCACCGTATGGACTGTGTTTTCAATATCCAGGAAAGGCAATTCATTGATGCCTGCCGTAATTTTGGCGCCGGTTTTGTCGGCCATTTCATCGACAGCATTGGTGTGGTCACCGTGCCAATGGGTGATCCAAATATCGGTCAGCGTGTAACCTTTTTCCTTGATTCTTTGAATAAATAAGTCTGCTTCCCATGCGGGATCAACAATTGCACATTGCTTGGTTTTTTTATCGACAATAAAGTGGATTGAGTTTTCGTAAGCACCGATATGGTAAAGTACTTCGATAGAATACCGTTTGGCGTCAAATGTTTTTTCCATGATTAGTTATTTAGTGCAAAGAATAGTAAATATTTTACCAATTTTGACTTGACTGAATTAAGATACAGACTATAATTTACGTTTTTGCTGATTAACCCAGATTTTGGGGCTATAGCTCAGCTGGGAGAGCGCTACACTGGCAGTGTAGAGGTCAGCGGTTCGATCCCGCTTAGCTCCACCAGCAAAAAAAATGTTATGTCCGGTTCGTCTATCGGTTAGGACTCCAGGTTTTCATCCTGGCAAGAGGGGTTCGATTCCCCTACCGGATGCCATATTCAGTACCAAGGTTTGTTTGTAAATTGCAAGCTTTGGTACTAACTAAAGACACGCTTTTTGTCCCGTTCGTCTAGCGGCCCAGGACATCAGGATTTCATCCTGAAAACAGGTAGTTCGAATCTCCTACGGGACGCCAAAACTCTTACAAGGTCTTCTTACAAAAAGAAAAATTATGCTGGATCAGAGCTTCCAGGAAAGACTTTAGGTATTGTGGGTCTTGGAGCAATTGGAGTAGAAATTGCCAATACAGCCCAATCACTAGGCATGAATGTAATTGGATTTGACCCATCAATCACAAAACAAAATGCTTGGAGAATTTCTGCCGACGTCCAAGAAGTCTTCAATATAGATGATCTGCTTTCCAAGAGTGATTTTGTATCATTCCATGTACCTTTGGTCGAGGCAACAAAAAATCTATTGAATGCTGAACGTATATCTTTACTACCAAAAAACGCTGTGGTAATTAACTTATCTCGACACGGTATTATTGATGAAGTAGCCCTAATAAAAGCTCTTGACTCTGAAAATGTCAAATATTATGTAACTGATTTCCCTGTTGATAACAATAAGAACCATGATCAAGTTATCGCATTACCCCACTTGGGGGCTTCGACTTCGGAAGCTGAAGATAACTGTGTAATCATGGTTGCAAAACAAATTAAAGACTACCTTGAAAATGGAAATATAGTTAATTCAGTAAACTTTCCAGAGGTAATAATGAACAGGGCGGGAGAAGCGCGTTTAGCAATTGCACACAAGAACACTTCACATGTGGTAAGTAAAATCACAAGCATAATTGCTGAATCCGGGTTAGAGGTTGTTGATATGCTTAACAAATCTAGAGCAGAGGTTGCTTATACCTTGGTTGATATAAACTCGAAATTTTCCAATGAACTAGTTGAAAATTTAATAAAAATTGAAGGTGTTTTGAAAGTTAGAGCTCTTTGAATAAAAAGTAGTCATGACGTTTAAGTACAAAATAATCACGGAAAACTATTTCTTGTATTTAATTGCACTCTGACTAGTCAGAGTGCATACTTATTAACTTCTTTTTGCTGGGTAAGGTTGTAATTTATTTGTATATATTTAGATATTAACAACGTGATTGAGAATTCTAGTCATGCTTTGAATGTTGTGAATTAGTTAATAGTAATTACTTTAAAAAGCACATGTGATGTCCATCTTGTCCTTTTCATCACACACGAGTTAATATTATAAAAAGTTACCAGTTAATAGTTTTAAGGCCCTTGGTAGCCATTCTTAGTGCAATTATCCAGCACGTAAAGTCTCGCATGACTTCTTTATGGCTTAGTTTTTGTTATCAATTACCATCTCCCAATCTTCAGTCCTTAATTCGTGATATATTAGCCGTATAATTGTATTTACTCAAGGAAGTGGTATGAATGAGTCATTTCGAGTAGCGCAAAAAATTGGCCTATTGTTTCGACCCGTGGACGACATTCCTCGTGATATTAAAGACTGGACGATTGGCCAGTTAAGCACAGAGTCCAAATCAATTGGAATTAGGTCAATATCAAACAGCCAGAAAATTGAGCACTGGCCTGAAAAATACCTCCCCAACCTTAGCGAACGCGCTGAAATGTTACGCCAACTTCGATCATATGAGGATATGATTCAGAAAGACAAGACACTTTCAAAGGTAGAAATGGATCGTTTATTATGGATAAGCGAGAAAAAAAATAACATGAGGTTTTTAGATGAATTGCGATTTTCCCATCGTAATGTCTATGCTGAAGACCAGGTTAAGCAGCGCTTTAGTCTTTTTTGGAGCAATCATTTTACTATTGGTATTTCGGGGACAACTAGAGGTTTGATTGGGCATTTTATGGATGCTGCAATATTGGATAACCTAAATGGCTCTTTTGCCAATATGCTCTACAAGGTTACAACGCACCCAGCAATGTTAACTTACCTAGACAATATTTATAGTGTTGGTGAAAACTCGGAAAGAGCGGTTCAGTGCCGTAAAAATAACAAATGCAAAGTAGGTCTTAATGATAATTTGGGTCGAGAACTTTTAGAGTTACACACTATTTCTCCAGCAGCGGATTACACAGAGTCAGACATTAGGGCTGCCGCTCAAGTGTTGGCGGGATGGGGTACGATTGTTGACAAACCACAATTGGAAAAATTTGGCCTAGTTAATCATTGGGACGCGTTCGTGTCAAACAGGGCAGAGCCAGGGACTAAACTTGTACTGGGAAAGGCGATTTACGCTGGAAAAGATGGTCTGCGTAATTTAACAGAGCATCTGGCATCTCACGAGCACACTCAGCGACATTTGGCTCGTAAACTTTGCCAGCACTTTGTTAGCGACGATGTACAGAGTGTTGACATTGAATACATAATGAAAACTTGGAGGGAAAGTGGCGGTGATTTACATAAGATTCACCAGGCAGTTATAGAGCGGGCAATTGCCTCAAAAGCGCCAAAATTTCAATGGCCAGCAACTTGGCTTTTTCAAGTGTTGCGAATAAGTGATTCTACTTATTTTCTTGGTTGGGACGATATACATAAAGACTTAAATGATAAGCGTATGTCTGCAAAAAAAGTGTTTCAAGAGCTTGGCCAGCCATTCTGGGCAAAAAGACAACCTAATGGTTACTCTAGTAGTAAATCATATTGGATTTCAGGGGAATTTTTGGAGCGTCGTTTACGTTTTTCTGAGGCTATTTATAATACTGCCCATCCACAATTCACCCCCAAGGAAATGATGGATAGAATTGGAGTGAATTCAACCACACGCAATCTGGTTGAAGGGCTTAGTGGTCGTAAGAGAAAGTTTATTGCACTTATGTGTAGTCCTGAATTAATGGGGGTGTAGAGTGACTAAATTGGAAATGACTAGACGAGAGCTTCTTAAGCTTGCAGGGGCATCGTTATTTCTATCCGCTGTTCCAGTATCCGGCTTTACTAAGGACCTTCCTCAAGGAAACATATCGGTTATTTTATTACAAGGAGGTATGGATGGCCTAACTGCTGTTCCTCCAATTGGAGATCCTTCATTAGCCTCTTTACGTCAGGAAATTGGCTTGTCTAACCCAATTAAAGTTAATCAATTTTTTGGATTGCATCCAAAGTTACAACATTTCTCTAAGCTGATGGCGAAAGGGGAGGCTTCGATTGTTCACGCAACCTCTTTCCCTTATACAAAAAGATCCCACTTTGAGGGGCAAAATTATATGCAAGGAGGAGGTTCGAGTCCATTTTCGACAACGACTGGCTGGCTAGGGCGTGCCCTAGATTTAGCGTTGTTGCCAGGTCGAGCCATGTCTCTTGAGTTACCACTAATTTTGAGAGGCAGTCTGAATGTTGATAATTTTTATCCGGCTAGAGTTAACGGCTCAAGTAAGCCAGAAAAGCGATTAATAGAGCAAATTACTATGGCGCATCAAGCGGAAGAGGCAAAAGCCTTCCAATCAGTTAGCGATAAAGTTGCCGATCAAGCAAGGTCCAACATTCCGAGAGACCCTGTCAGTTTGGCCAAATATGCCGGTGAACAGATGTCTAAAAAAGGTGGTCCTGTAGCCTCTGTAATTCGAGTAAACCAATTTGATACCCACGCCCTTCAGGGGTCGGATGAGGGAAGTCATGGTGATCGTCTTGAATTGCTTGATGAGGTCATTAAGGGCTATAGAGAGGGGCTTGGAGATGCCTGGGATAAGAGCATCATTTTAACGCTAACGGAGTTTGGCAGAACTGCATCAGTGAATGGTACGGGGGGAACGGATCATGGCTATGCAAGTGCGGGTTTGCTAGCCGGAGGTTTAATTGATAACAGTCGAGTTATTTCTGAGTGGCCCGGTCTTGCTCATGCCGATTTGTATGAAGAAAGGGATTTGTACGCAACAATTGATTATCGCTCAGTTTGTGCTGCATGTATAGAAAGGGTTTTGGGGCTTGATCATGATTTGATATCACAGAAGGTTTTTTTAACATCAAAACTAAAGCGTGTTTATGATTATATTTTTTCATAATTTCTAATTATGCAGTCAATCAACAAGGCCCTCATAAAAACTTTTTTTCATTTTTTATGCTTTGTGGTGTTATTGTCTACAAGTGTAACGGCATCAATGATATCCGGTCAAACTGAAGGCGCCCTTGTAAAAGAGGACTCTATAAGAATTTATGAAGTTGACCTGGCGCTAGAGAGTACCGCTGATGCATTTAGCAAAACTGATTTTGATTTCAGTTTATATGATATTAATGACACGCATGACCCGATGAGGTGCGGATTTGGGATTTATCGTGCAATTTACGAAACTGGTGTAATTGAAGATTGGGCGTTAGTTAATGGCGACCTTTTAATACAAGATGGATTGGTTAAGTTCCTCAAGCATCGGTGGAGAACAAGGGGTTTATCCAGTGCAAGTTATTTGGCTGAAGAGGCGAATCTCAAGTTAACAAAAGAGGGTTATGTGGTTGGGAAAATACCTTATTTCCATCTCTTTGTTAATGATGGAGAGCCGCCAATGCTGCCGCTTTATGTTTCTTTTAAAGAACATAAGGATTCAAAGCCGATTGATGCCAATTCTTCTGTCGGGGTGTCGGCTGAAATGTGGGTTGAGGTCGATGGCTGGGCTGATGGTGTTATGTATTTACTTTGTAATAAAGTATAAATTAACGCAAAAAGGAGTGAATTTTCTTAAAAATTTCAGAATCTGAAGTTGCCAATCTTTCAACAAGCCCCATATGACCAACATCTGGCTCTGCAAAGTATTCAATTTGAGGTTGATAGCGTTGCCATTCTTTGATAAATTCATTTGTTTGCCAGTGAAATGCATCTGTTTCTCCACCACCCAAGGCAGCCAAGATAGGTATATTGGTATTTGGTCTAAGAAATTGAGGGCTAAGAGCATGACTTTCTTTGTCATCTAAGCGCAGCGCCTCACCAATAGTGGTTTTTCTGATTGGATCTAGTTGATAAAGACCGCTCAATGGTATTGCTGTTTTAATGATATCAATTGGCAATGATTGATCAATCTCACTCCAGTTAGTTGTCAGTAGCATTGCTGTAATATGCCCCCCGGCCGAATGCCCAGAAAAATTAATTCTATCTTGGGAAATGGATTGATCTTTTGCATTTTTCCACAACCAAATCAAAGCTTGACGAATTTTATCTACAATGTTAGTCATGCTTGCGTTAGGGCAAAGTTGGTACCCGATCAAAGCAACATCGATGCCTGCTTTAATAAATGGTTCTGCAATATAACTGTATATAGATTTGTCCCCGCGTTGCCAATAGCCGCCATGAACGAAAACAAATAAGGGGGCGTTTAAACGACCACAGCGAAAGATATCCAATTTATCTTTCTCTCCATCGCCATATGATAGGTCGAGGCTGCAGTCGACACTTTCCCTGAAAGATTTACTGCGCGCCTCCCATGATGAAATTAAGCCATCAAAATTATCATGAAGAAGGCGAATGTTGTAGCCTCTTTCTAGCTCTGGATCAATTGTCGGAGTTGCTTCCATGTTATTATGGGGTTCTATTTTTGAAGTAGGTGTCTTTGTGGGTAATGAGTCCATCTTTAAAGGTTAATACATCGATACTCAGAAAGTCCTGAATCTCTCCACTTTTTAGCTCTGCTTTGCGGTGGAATTCACAATAGGCCTTATTGCCAACAATACGTGTATCCAGAGACTCCCACTGAACATAGTTGACATTGTTAAAAAGTCCAGCGAACACCTCAGTGAGTCGCGCCTTACCCACAAAGCGCGTACCATGAATATCAGCGCCGGCACCATGATCAAATATCGCGTCATCGGAAAAATATTGCATCACTTCATCAATGTTGTTGTCGTTGTAGGCCTGTGTTATAGCGTCCAGTAGTTCGATTGTAATTCCAGCTTCATTTGTAATATTTAAGTTCATGATGTATAGGTTGTTGGTTTAGTCATTTGCACCAGCTTTTTCAAAAGCTAGCCACTCACTCGGCGAATTGCCAAATGGTGCCATAGCGTGATTTTGAAAAGCCTTACGGTCACATAATCTTTGATACCAGGCTTCGATCCCCGGGAGAGAAGGGCGCTCAATATCCAGTACAAAGTACTTATGTAGTAGTACCCCAAGAGGTATGTCGCCGAATGTGAATTCATCGCCCGCAACATAGTGATTGTTGAGTAAGTGACCTTCTAGAATGGCCAGTATGACAGCACTCTTGCTTGCCATTTCGGCAATTTTGTCATAATCGCGCTCAGATTCTTCAGTTCTCACCAGCTGCCAAAAGACCGGGAAAAAGGTGCCCATCAAGCCATCGGTTGACCAAGTCATCCATTGGTCAGATAATGCTGCTTTTTTTGGGTCACTAGGCCACAAAGTGCCTTGGCCATACTCTCTTGCAAGGTAGCGAATAATAGCGTGCGACTCCCATAAAACAAAATTATTGTCGCGTATGGTTGGAATTTTAGAGTTTGGGTTTAAGGCTTTATACTCATTAGTATCTAAGCCGCCAAAACTACCGCCGACTGTATAACGCTTATAATCCAAATTGAGTTCGCCAAGTGTCCATAGGACTTGGATAACTTGATTACCATTTTTTCTCCCCCAAATTTCTAACATAGTCTCCTCGGTGTTTATTGTTTGACACCGTCTGCGCCGAACTTTGGCATTACCTTTTCTGAGAAAAGCGTCATGCTTTTTAGTATTTTTTGGTATTCAATTCCCGGAAATTGTTGCAATAGCATGATGTGCTTTAAGCCGATTAACTCTTGGTATTTGGCAATTTTCTCTGCAACGTAGTCTGCTGTGCCTACCCAAATTAACTCGTATTTCATTAAGAAATCAAACCACTCGCCGTTCAAGTCTTCATCTGTTGGATCAGCATCATCGTCTAAATAAGCCCTTCTACCCCATTCTCCCGCAGGTCTTGAGCCCCCTAAGTATTCGTAATAACCGTTGATGGCTGGTCGAATGGTTCTGTCCGCCTCTTCCATTGTTTCAGCAACGTAGATGACAACACATATTCCAGTATTGTCACCTCGTTGATGTTTGACGCCATCTTTCGCTTCGGCATTACAATAAGCATCCCAACAGCTGAGTAATTTGCTTGGAGGGCTAGACATACCAATGACGTTGAAGCCCCGTTCGGCCGCCATTTTATAAGTGTGCGGCGCATTTGACATTAACCAAACTGGCGGGTGTGGGTCTTGATAAGGTCTAGGATGTACATACATTGCTTTATATTCACCATCCTCATTGTGGTACTCCTCTTCAAGCGGCATGAGAAAGCGGTTGGTTTCTTTCCAGCCAGGTACCGGAAATTGGTAAAACTCACCTTTATGGGTGAAGGCGGTCTGTGTCCACGCTTTCAGAATAATCTCAAGTGACTCTAAAAATAAGCGATAACTTTTTTCATTATCTCTGCGATCGGCTTCTGGATTGAATTGCAAAGTGCACCGTTCATTAATGCCTTTGGCGACACCAAAATCAACTCGACCTTCTGTCATATTATCTAAAAGTGCTATATCTTCTGCAACTCGAAGAGGGTGCCAGTCTGGCAGTACAATTGGTGCCTGACCAACGCGAATTTTTTCAGAATGCGCGGCAAGATCGCACGACATCATAATAGGGTTGGGCGGCGCATTAAGGTAGCCGTTGTGAGCAAAGTGATGCTCTGTTAGCCAAACTGTTGTAAAGTCTGCCGCATCGGCGAGGCGAGTTTGTTCGCGCATCATTTTGATGACACGATCCCATGGCAGGTTCTCACCAGGATTGAAAAATGGCACGAAATCAAAACGCATACATACACTTCCATACATCTATAGACTTGCAGTATAGTTCAATCTTATTTCAGTTACATTATTTTTTTTGATACTAGTAAATAGTTTCCTTTGTCTATGAAAAAGCCTGGCTTATTATTGATAATATTTTTTCTTTGGCCTGTTTGCACTTTTGCCGACACCTTTCAACTTGTCAAGATTGCTTCAGGCTTGGGTGTGCCATGGGGGATGACGTTTATCTCAGATGATAAAATTTTATTTACAGAGCGGCAAGGCAATCTGGGGATTTTGAATGTTAACTCTGGATTGTTAGAGTACATAGAAGGATTGCCAGAAATTCATGTGTCAGGGCAAGGTGGTCTTATGGATGTAGCGGCATCACCCGATTACGATTATGAAGGTTGGCTTTACTTTACTTACGTCAAACCCATGAATAATTACGGCGAAACTACTCTTGCTAGAGCGCGTTTAATTGGTCTGCATTTAACGGATTGGCAAGACCTTCTTGTGAGTCACTCTATTGAGGGGAGCAACAAGCATTTTGGCAGTCGGATTGCTTTTGATGGTGAATTTGTTTATTTCTCAGTTGGTGAGAGGGGTTATCGCGCTAATGCGCAAGATTTGAGCACACATGCCGGCTCGATTATTAGACTTAATTTGGATGGTAGTATTCCAGCAGACAACCCATTTGTTAACAACAATCAAGCTCTCGACGAGATTTGGAGTTATGGGCATCGCAATCCACAGGGACTGGTTTGGGATGATCAAGAGCAGCGCTTGTGGTCTATTGAACACGGCCCAAGGGGTGGGGACGAGATTAATTTAATTGTGAAAGGAAAAAACTACGGATGGCCTGTTATTTCTTATGGCAAAGAATACTGGCTACCGCTCAGTGTTGGCGAAGGGACACAAAAAGTAGGCATGGAGCAACCGCTTAAAGTTTATACCCCCTCAATTGCCCCCAGCAGTTTGTTACTTTACACAGGTGAGGCATTTCCTCAATGGCGTGGCAATTTATTTGCTGGCTCTTTAAAACTAAAGCACATCAATAGAGTTGTATTCGATAAAGCCGGGCACGAGCTAGCAGAGGAGCGCTTTCTTGAAGGTTTAAACGAGCGCGTTAGAGCGCTTAGTCAAAGCTCCGAAGGTTGGCTATATTTCTCAACCGACAAGGGCAATATTTATGCTGTCAAGCCCGAATAAATACTCTCATTAACCCAGTGTGGTTTTGATTTAGATTAAAATGTTGTTATGGAAAAACTAAAAATCATTATTCCCGAGCGTATGACTGGTGAGCGTATTGATGCTGCAATTGCGCGAATGTTGCCAGAGTATTCTCGTTCGAAAATAAGCACTTGGATAAAAGCTGGCGATGTGCTGATTAATCAGCATAAATTTAAGCCAAAAGATAGATCGAAGGGCGATGAAATTGTTGAGGTGAACCTTAAACAGAATGAGAATATTCGCTGGATTGCTGAGGATATTCCACTCGAAGTTGTTTTTGAGGATGACGATATTATTATCATTAACAAGCCAGTTGGCCTGGTAACACATCCCGGCGCTGGAAATTGGAAAGGTACATTGGCCAATGGTTTGCTTAGCTATGACCCAGAATTGTTCAAATTGGATAGGGCGGGTATTGTTCATCGTTTGGATAAAAACACTTCGGGTTTGATGGTGGTGGCGCGTAGTGAGAGGGCACAGAAAAACTTGGTTGAACAGCTGCAAACCCACACCGTTTCGCGAGAATATTCAGCAATTGTTTATGGTCATATGATTTCTGGTGGCTCAGTTGACGAGCCGATTGGCCGTGACAGTAGAGACAGAATCAAACAAGCAGTTACCGAATCTGGAAAACACGCACTAACACATTATCGAGTTATTGATCGATTTGCTCATCACACACACGTCAAAGCTATTCTAGAGACGGGCAGAACGCATCAGATTCGTGTGCACTTATCTCACATTGGTTATTCGTTAATTGGCGATCCGATGTATGGCGGAAAAATACGATTTCCAAAAAAAGCAGACGAAGCATTAAAAGATGCATTGAAGGGCTTTAAGCGTCAAGCGTTACACGCAAAAAAGCTGACGATTGTCCATCCTGTTAGTGGTGAAACAATGTCTTGGAAGGCACCTCTGCCAGACGATATGTTAACTTTGCTCAATGTCTTGAGTGAGTTTGACGCTGAGTAATAAGCGCAGCATTGGGTAATGTTTCCGGAAAGTGTTAAATTTTTTAGTACGCCAAGATTTATTGAAAATGGCGCAAGTAACAATAACTACGCTAACTTTAATCTTGCCAATCATGTTGGCGATGAGCCAAATGCTGTTTTGGTGAACCGTCAATTACTAGTCAATCACTTCAATCTCCCGGCTAAACCAAAATGGCTGGATCAATGCCATTCCAATATTTGTGTTAATGTTGATTCACCTTATCTTATTAAGGCAGATGCTGGTATTAGTCAAACGCCTGGCGTGGTTTGTGCTGTGTTGACAGCCGATTGTTTACCTGTGTTTTTATGCAGGAAAGACGGTAGTGCTGTTGGTGTTGTGCACGCAGGGTGGCGGGGCTTGCTTGGCGGTGTGATTGAATCCAGTATTGAAGCACTAAATACTAACAAGGGAGAAATATTGGCGCATCTAGGTCCTGGAATTTCCCAAAATGCCTTTGAAGTAGGCGGTGAGGTACGAGAGGCCTTTGTGGATAGTAACCCAGATTTTGAAAGCGCCTTTATTCAGCACAATAATAAGTTTAAGTTGGATTTATACGATGCTGCTCGAACCGTTCTTGTGGCTCAAGGTATTAATTCAATCTCAGGTGGAGATCGTTGCACTTATTCAGAGAAAAATCAGTATTTTTCCTATCGCCGTGATGGGACGGGGTCTGGGCGCATGGCTCACTTGATTTGGATGACCTGACGTAAGTGCTATTTTTTCGTTCTGCCTTTTTCACTAAAAACCATATCCTTGCTTGCCTCGTCTAAATGGTAATAGTGCAGTGCAGTTTGTTTTCTCTGTTTTTGTTGCACAACACAACCCTTTATATCGTAATCATCAATCAGCTGGACATCCTCGTAGGCGTCATTTAAGCAGCGCATTAATGGCTTATTGTTAATATTGATAAATTGACGAAAGTAAAGTTCGTCTTGGTAATCAATGATAGCGTAGGCGTGATTGTGGATTTGCATTCCGGGGTCGATAATAATAATGCAGTTTTCACTAAATTCTGGTGCCATCATATCGCCCAGATTTTGCAGGGCAAAAGATTCAGAATTGGTAGAGCAAGTGCTCTCAAATAAGGCTTTGGGGTTTTCTATTTCTGACATTTTGGGCAGTAATACGTAGCGCGTTGGTTTTGGGTGAGTTTCTTGATTGTACCATCGCACTGAACGCAGGGCTTATCAACACAGCCGTAGACCGAGAGCTCTTGGGTGAAATAGCCCGGCTTGCCATCAACCCCGGAGAAATCCTTTAATGTGGTGCCGCCTTTTTCTATTGCCCCCGAAAGAATTAACTTAATACTTTCAACGAGTACTTGGTAACGTTTGAGTGATATTTTTCCTGCAAGAATTTTTGGTGAAATTTTTGCCAAAAATAGACTTTCAGAGGCGTATATATTGCCAACCCCAACAACGATAAGGCCGCTCATAATAAAAGTTTTGATATTTTGGGCTCTGCCTCTTGAGCGTTGAAAGAGATAATTAGCGTCAAAGTCATCTGAAAGTGGCTCCGGACCAAGTGACTCAAACAAAGGAAGTGTTTCATCTTTGTTTTGCCATAGAACGGCGCCAAATCGCCTCGGGTCATCAAAGCGCAAACTGGTGTTGTTGTTAAAGGTCAGCTCAAAGTGCTCGTGTTTTTTTAGCGGTAATTCTGTGGCAACAACACGTATCGAACCGGACATGCCCAAATGCAATATCAGCGTGCCGTGTTCAAAATGAACAAGCAAGTATTTTGCCCTTCGCCCAACACCTTGAATAATTCGATCTTTCAGCGTTGTCGATAAATGTTTGGGAATCTCCCAGCGTAATTTTGGCCGGTAAATGCCAATGCTGACAATGTTTTGGTTAACAATAAGCGGCTTTAAGCCTCGAGCGGTTGTTTCTACCTCGGGTAATTCTGGCATGATATTTTCTTTATTCTATGTGCGCTAGGGCAATTTTTTTAGTCGCACCGAAGTCAATTTTACCACTACCAAGTTTAGGAATTTCTTTAACAGAGTAGACCTTAGCTGGGTGATACAGAGGATTAACTTTTGCATCAATAAGTGCTTTTTGCAATACCTCTTTGGTTACCCCTTCGGTTGCAAGTAGCACGATTCGCTCGCCTTTGCGTTGATCCGGCAGGCATGTTGCGGCAACCTCAACGTTGGCATTCTTTAGGGCTTCCAGTATTTGCTCTTCAACCGTCGTTAGACTGACCATTTCTCCACCAATTTTGGCAAAGCGAGAGTAGCGATCAACAATGGTTAAATAACCATCTTCATCTAAGTGACCCTTGTCGCCACTGCGATACCACCGATAACCATCGATTATCTCAATCGATTCGGCCGTTTTTTCGGGCATATTTAAATAGCCCTTCATGAGTTGTGGTCCGCCAATCAAAATCAAGCCATCTTCGCCTATTGCTAGCTCGTCTAGAGAGTCGGGATCAACAATCTTAAACTCAGTACCTTCCAGTGTGCGCCCAACAGTGCCAATCTTGGCTCTTGGACCGCTAGTGTTTGGCGGTAGGTTGATAGAGACTGCGGGCGATGTTTCGGTGGTGCCGTAGCCCTCACAAATTTCTTTATTAAATTTTGCCTCGAAGGTGTTTCGCACTTCATTTCGCAGTTTTTCAGCACCGGCAAAAATAAGCCTAAGTGATTGCATGGATTCAGAACTCACTTTTTTATTAATGCTATACAATCTGAGAAAAGTGGGTGTGCCAACTAAGATGGTGCCGTGATACTTTTCAATACCGCCGGCGATGGTGGCCACATCGGTAGGGTCTGGGTGGCATACGATAGGCACACCTTCGGTGAGGGGCATCAGTGTGGTAACTGCAAAACCAAAGGCATGAAAGGTGGGTAGTGTCGACATTACAACATCGGTACTGATGGCCTCCATGGCAATCGCAGCCTGTTTTGCATTGGCAGAAATATTGCAGTGCGTAAGCTCCACGCCCTTTGGCGCACCTTCACTGCCGCTTGAGAAGAGAATCGCCGCCGTGTCGTTTGGCGCCACTTCTTTGAAGAACAGTTTGCGGATCATGCTCACTGGCATAAGCTTGGCGCTTAACAAGCACCCTATTTTGCTTAAAGCGGAAATCTCTTCTTTAATGTCTTCCAAGAACAACACTTCGACGCCAGGAAAGAACGATGCCAAGTCCACGCCTTTTTCATGCATTTTGTCGAAAAATTTACTCGAGCTATATATATGTTTAATCTTAGCTTGTTCGACCGCCGATTGCAGGGCCTTTTTGCCTGCGGTAAAGTTAAGGTTAACAATGGTTTTACCAAGTGCAAGAACCGCCATTGTTGCGATTGCACCACCGGCACTGCTTGGTAGTAATAGACCAATATTTTGTTCGGGGCTAATGGCTTTAATTTTTTTGGAAAATAAAAGAACGCCCGTTAAGAATCTATCGTGTGGTATTTCCACGCCAACAATATCGGCAACAGCAAATTTTGTTTTTGAGGTTTTTGCTTGCTTAAGCCACGATACATGGACAGGGTCAAGTGTTTGCGCATAGCTTTGCCATTCTGAAAATGATTTTGTTACAGTGGTCATAATTATTCTCCCATTAATTTATACATATAAATATGTATAACAGATTTGAATGTCGCAATCTGGCGACGTCAAGAAGGCAAATTAACGGCTGACTAATGCCATAGGCTGTATTGCTAAATTCCAGTATAACCCAAAATACAAATATAAGACAAAAAAGAGCCATAAAGTCGCAATTATTCAATTGCCCGAAATATATGTATATAATGATGGCGATTAAATAACTATAGGAGATCCTATGAACCCATTAACTTCCATAAAAGGCACAATTGCCTTAGGTTTTGTACTTGCCATTCTTGCAGCTTTCTTTATTTTTCCAAACACTGGTTTTAACTCTGCTGAGTTAGTCGTTTGGTTGCACGTTATTTTTGGTATTACTTGGATTGGTCTTCTTTACTACTTTAACTTTGTTCAAGTGCCAGCAATGGGCGAGGCGTTAGCTGACGAAGGCGGCCCTGGTCCTGCAGCGATTGGTAAGTATGTTGCACCACGCGCTCTTCTTTGGTTCCGTATGTCAGCAGCAATGACTTGGCTAACAGGTGCAGCTGCTCTTGAGAATACTGTTGGCTTGGTTAGTGCCTTTACTTTCTCTGCTGGTTCAGAAGTGATTGGTCTTGGTGCTTGGT
>Ga0315334_10000794_pt1 | contig 19236 bp, 21 predicted proteins | sample M150034915metaG_FD_205555 | JGI IMG/M metagenome (GOLD analysis project Ga0315334, IMG submission 205555) | Ammonia-oxidizing marine archaeal communities from Monterey Bay, California, United States - M1 500m 34915 | ecosystem: Environmental > Aquatic > Marine > Intertidal zone | place: USA... | reverse complement strand
CTGTTCACCTCAATGCCCTCGATGCCCGGGAGGTCTTGGGTGACGAATTGGACCAGGCCCGTGTGGACACCAAAGCAACCACCACCGGCACCGATCGAGAATGTGTCAGGTGACGTGAAATCGGCCACCGTGATCGGCGTACCAACGATGACCGGAACGCCCGCGCCGTTCAGAATGGAAATGTGGTTGCCAAAGAAGTTCAGGCTGGAAACGACGAGCTCGACGCCCTCGGCGACCAACTCGTTGGCGCACCTCTGGGAATCGTCTGGCGAGATCGCCATTTCACACACCACGAGTTCGATTGGACGGCCTCCGAGACCGCCGAGCTCGGTGTTGATGTAGTCCGCCGCGGCGCGCGCTGCAGCCGAGTACTCGGGGAAGGACCCGTTCGGGTCACCCTCAGGGTTCTGGAATCCGATCTTGATCGGCTCACCAGTGGCTTCACCAGTGTCCGACGGTCCGGCACTGTCGTCCGAACTATCGTCGGTGCTTGGCGCGTCGTCGGTTTGAACGGCGACGGTGTCTCCGTCGTCGCTGTCGCCGCACGCAGCAGTAACAAGCACAAGGGCCAACAAGACGGCAAGCGGCCGGAGCCACTTCGCATAAGATCGCATGACTTTCCCCTTTGTCCGGCCACCTACGGGCCGGACGGTCCGGGCCAAATTAACCGGTAGATAAGTGCAGGTCAAGACTGGGTCTGGCACCCCGGGCACCCTCAGTCACCTGATTTCAGCGCGTTCTCCGGCCGGGCCGACATCAACCCCAGGCGTTCAGGAAGTCCCCGCTCAGGTCCTGCGGGCCACCATAGTGAATGACCAACTCGCGGCTGTTGAAGAGCCATCTGCCGTCGACGCGCACGTATGTGTCGTTGTAATGCGCTAACAGTTTGCCCTTGTCGCCGGTGTCTCGCTGGAAGTGCTCCTGTATGTACCAGCGGCCCGCACCGGTCCCGGCGTCGTCGTCGAGCTCGTAGGTGCCGTTGAGGACAGTTTGGACGACAGCGGCGAAAGTGCCCATGGCACCGTGCCACAGCTCGAGGATCGCGTCGCGTCCCTCGACCCGGCGGCCCTTGCCAAGTTCCCAGTGCGCGTCGGGCGCCCAACAGGCGCCCCACTGGTCGCCGTTGTGGTGCACCACAGCATCGGCGTAGAGATGAACGAGTTCGGCAATGGGATCTCTGGGCATGAAACAGACTCTAGACTCCTCCTAGATCGTCACGCTCCGGGGGACCCGTGAATCGACCCGACCTCGATGAGCCAATACCACTCGACGACCACAGCTTCTTCAATCCCGACATCAACGATTGCCCGTACCACGCATATCGGACGATGCGCGACAACGCGCCACTGTGGTTCCTCGACGAGACAGATCTCTCGAGAACACCGAACTACTTTCTACGAGCGCTGAAGTCGCTCCACATCGGGTTCCGAGACGTCTGAGGGAGGCATCAATGCAGATTGAAAAAGGAATGGTGGCGGTGGTCACCGGGGGCGCTAGCGGCATCGGTCTCGGCATGGCGCGCGAGTTCGGGCGCCGGGGAGTGCACGTCGTAGTCGCCGATATCGAACAGGGCGCGCTGGATGACGCCGTCGCCGCGCTGGTCGCAGATGGGGTGTCGGCGTTCGGGATCGCGTGCGATGTCACCTCACCCGAGTCGGTGCAGGCGCTGGCCGCCGGCGTGTTCGAGGAGCATGGCCGCTGCAACATCGTGTGCAACAACGCGGGTGTGGTGGTGTTCGGCCCCGCGTTCGGCGACCTCGAGTCCTGGAAATGGGTCATCGACGTCGACATGTGGGGCGTCGTCCACGGCTGCCACGCGTTCGTGCCGCGCATGATCGACAGCGGTGAGCCTGGCCACATCGTGAACACAGCGTCCACCGCCGGCATCCTGGGGTTCCCGACGATCGCCTCCTACGTCGCTGCCAAACACGCTGTAGTCGGGATGTCACAGTCGATGTACCACGAGCTGATCCCGACCTCGGTGTCGATTTCGGTGCTGTGCCCCGGGGTGGTGACCACCAACATCAACACGAGCCATCGCAACCGCCCCGGCACTGACCCGTCCTCGGTCGACAAGGAGACGTTCGGCACGCAGCTTCCCGAAGCTATGACGCCCGACCAGGTCGCCGCGGTGGTTGCCGAGGCGATCAGCGACGACCGGTTCTGGATCCTCCCCCATCCCCACTACGGCGACCAGGCGCTCGCCCTGGCCCAGACCCGCATTGACGAGACGCCGCCGGCGTTGCCAGGAATGTTGTAGACACTGCCATTCCGGAGGCGGGGTGTGGTGACATGCCGCGCGGGCGTTCCTTCAGAATCGCAGGGTCACGGGCCGATCGGGCGGCCGGGCGTGGCGCGGTCCTCGGCACCCTGGTGGAACGTCTCTACCACGATCGCCATCGGCGGCGCCGAGATCGTGGACGTGCCCTCGTGTACGCAGACCCGCTCGATGATGCGCCACTCGTCGCCCCGCTTCTCGTAGTGGTCTAGATAGCGCCCATGCCAGGTGTCGATCTCTCCAGTGTCGGCCCGGCATAGCGTCGACACGTTGTAGATCTCACCGCGGGCCGAGGTGGTGTCGTCGAGATCGATCAGATGGTTGAAAATCTTATGCATCGTCCATGACCACCGCAGGTGCGCCGTCATGCAGTGTTCAGCGAACTCGTGGGCGTTGCCCACGAAATCACCGTGATGATCAGTGGCGTCGGGCCAGTACGCGGACTTCAGGACATCGACATCGAGCCGATCGACACCGCGGCAGTACCGGATCGCGACGTCGCGGATCGCCTCCCGATCAGCCAACTGCTGCGGAGTGATTCCCGTCATCTGCGCCCTCCTTCGTTCCGGCCCGGCTACCAACACGCCGACGGGGCCAAACCGGCAAGAACCGCGGCTGGGCCCTCATCGGCGCCCCATGTAGTGATCCATCCAGTCGTGATAGTGCTGGATGCGCACCTCGTCATCGCACAACAACTGATCAGTAAAGCCCCGTGAGTGCATACCGGCCTGGACGTCACGGATGAAGTGGATGTCCTGGTCAATCGTAATCGTCATTGTCTTGCGCCCAGCAATCACGTCCTCCTGGGTGAACTGATCGTGATCAGGTCGGCCGGCCGCCGCGACATCGCGGCCGTCGAACGGCTCGTACGTCACCCCCGCAACGTCCGCCACCCCCACGGACGGGTGCCTGTGGAAGGTGAACTTGTCCCACAAGCACCGGTTCGGATTGGTCGGATCAGGACGAGCTCGCACCACCAGCGCATCGTCGGGCTGCACCGTGATCATCGTGTTCGGGAAGACGTTGTACTGCTCAATGTCGCTGAGCCGTTCGTCGGTGAACGCGTCATAATCCCACCCGAGCCGCGGCCCGGCCTCGCGCCGCAGTTTCTGCACGTCCTCGCGAATATCAAGCACCCGCCCGTAGTACTCCGCGGGATCACCGCCGAACTTGCGCACCTGGAGATCGAGGTACGACGTCGGTTCGTCGGGGATCGGCAGCCGAGTGTTCACGGTGTGGCCGTCGATGACGACACCTGTGTGTCCGTTGAGGAAGAGGTCGATGGCGGCCGTAGGACAGTCAAACATCTTCTCGTGTTGGGGGTGGATGTGCTCGACGTGGTACAGCTCCTGGAAATTGTCGAACACCGCCTTCCAGTTGCACGCGAGATCGACGGTCTGGTCGCCCATGAGAGTCATACCCTGCAAGCAATAGGGCTCAAGCCGCTCGGCCACACCGCCCATCCACTCACGCAGCGTCGGCAGTTCGGGGTCCATGCAGACCCACACCATCCCGAGGAACACCTCGACCCGCAACGGCTTCAGGCTACGTGCCGAGCGATCGACGCCACCAGCGGTGAAGCGCTGGTTATCCGGTACGACGACGAGACGTCCGTCGGGCCGATAGGTCCAGCCATGGTACGGGCACGTGAAGCTCCGCTCACAACCACGGCGTGCAGTCATGACACGAGCGCCGCGGTGCTGGCACGCGTTGAAGTGGGCAGCGATGTCACCGCCGGCGGTCCCCGACACCAGGATCGACTCACGCCCAAGATCGAACACGACGTACTTGCCCGGCTCGTCGACGTCACACACCAGGCAGGCGAACAACCACGAATGCGGCCAGACGCGCTCAAATTCCTCGTCGAGCCACGCTGGCGAGATGTACCGCTCGGCGGTGATCGGCCGCGGCTCGAGGGACGCTGCGCCATGGACCCTCGTCGGTCCGGGTGCAATCTCGACCATGTGACCTCCTCAGTTCTCCAGCGGCTCAAAGTGAATGCCAGGAATGCCGGCCTCCAGAGCCTGGTACCAGTCGGGCCGGGGTTGAACCGGCTCGTAGGCGGACGGCACCATGGGCGCTGTGTCGCGGTTCCACTCGTGGTGGATTGGCGGAATCTGGTACGTACCGTTAGAGGCGTTCGTCCCGCCGTCGACCAGGAGATCGACACCGGTGATGTAGCTGGCCAGATCCGAAGCCAAGAACATGACCGCATTTGTGACTTCGTGGGCATCACCGACCCTGCGCATGGGGGTGCGCGATGCGATCCACTTGTCCATGCCCATCGCCTCAAGCGCCGGGCGGGTCATCTCGGTGACGATGAAGCCGGGCGACACCGCATTCACCCGTACCCCACGATCGGCCCACTCGCAGCCGAGTTGGAGCGTCATGTTCAGCAGTCCACCCTTGGCCGCTGTGTAGGCGATGACATTCGACTCGTTGCCACCGCTCGCCATGATCGAGCAGATGTTCACGATCGAACCGCTTCCCTGTCCAAGCATGTGCCGCCCGCATTCACGCGCGTACAGGAAGGCGCCAGTCAGATCAACGGACAGAATCTGCTCGAAGGTGGCCCTATCGAAGTGTTCGGCTGCAAGGCCGCGTAAATCAGCGATGCCAGCGTTGTTGACCAGGACATCAATGCTGCCGTGGTTGATGACGCCCGAGCCGACGACGCGCAACACATCGTCTTCGACCGACACGTCGCCGACCTCGGCGGTGACGGTCGAGCCTCTCGAACGGCACGCGTCGGCGACGGCCTCGAGCAGCTCGCTGGTCCGTGCAGTCAGTACGAGGTCGGCGCCAGCATCCGCGAACGCGTACGCGAACTGTTCTCCCAGCCCGTAGCTAGCTCCGGTGATGAGGACGGTCTTCCCGCCAAAATCGAACATTGCTCCCCCCTGTGTGTGCGCGGCCACCGTAAACCTATCGCTCGGTGTGTTGGGCGGACTACCGTCCACCCCATGGCGCACTCCACTCCGTCCACCACATCCGAGGTCACCGCCAGCTGGTTGACCGACGCCCTGCGTGAGGGCGGCACAATTCCCGGGACGGCCATGGTTGCATCCGTCGAGTCCGATCCGGCGGCTGCGGGCGTGGGGTTCATGGGCGAGGTCGGGACGCTGCAAGTCACCTACGGCGGCGAGGGCGCGCTGGGTGCTCCCGCCACGATGGTCATCAAGTTCCCGACCGCGTCCGCGGACGTAATGGAGATGATGCGCCCGACGCGCGTCTACGAACGGGAGCATCGCTTCTATCAGGTGCTCGCCTCGGAGACCCCGCTGCGCGTACCGACGCCGTTCCACGTCACCTGCAAAACCTCCGGTGACCCGGCAGTGGACGAGGAGTACGTACTGGTCATGGAGGACCTGAGTGCACTTACGATCGGTGATCAGGTCGCCGGACTCTCGCCGGAGCAGACGGCGGCCGCTCTGCGCGGCCTCGCCGCACATCACGCTCATTTCTGGAACGGAGCACACCTCGGCGCGGCGCCGTTTGTGCCCGATATCGACGGTCCGCTGAACATGGCGGGCGAGGCCATCTACGCGGCGTCGCTGCCAGGGTTCCTAGAGGTATTTGGCCATGCGTTGCTCCCCGAGATGCGTCCCTTGGCCGACGGCTACGGCCCAAACCATCCACAACTCCTGCGCCGCTTCGCCGCAATGCCACACACGCTCGTCCACTTCGACTACCGCGCCGACAACCTGTTCTTCGACGACGTCGGCGACGTCGTCGTGATCGATTTCCAGGCGATCTCCAAAGGCGGCGGCGCAGCCGATGTGGGGTACCTTTTGAGCCAGAACCTTGACTCGGACGTGCGTCGCGAGCACGAGGATGAGCTGCTGCACACCTACCATGACACCCTCCTCGCCAATGGCGTCCGCGGATACGAGTTCGACCAACTGGCGGCGGATTACCGGGTTGGAGTGGTGTACGGGTTCGTGATTCCGGTGTTCGCAGTGGGCAGCCTCGATGCGTCGAGCGAGCGAGCCATAGCACTGTGGACCGCTGTCCTCGAACGAGTCCAGGACGCTATCGGCCAACACGACGCCCACTCGTTGCTCGACCTCTGAGCCGTCGAATTACTCTGGTTCTAGCATCCCAGCGCAGATGCCCCACATCGGAGCGGGGTGGATGAGCGAGCGGCTGGTAGCCGATGACCGCTACCGCGGCGACAAGTTCGGGCAGTTCTGATTACCCTTTGCAAGGGGAGCGCACGACATGACCGACACACCGGAGATTCCGAGCTTTCTCGACCCTGCAGTTCAGGACGACCCATTTGACGCATATGCGCTCATGCGTGAGCACTGCCCGGTTCACCGACTCCCCGAGAACGGGCTCCACATGGTCACCCGCTACGACGACGCTAGGGCGGTGCTCTCGGACCCTGTGTCATTCTCGAACGCGCCCAGCGCAGGCAGCGCCCGGCCATCTGATTCCGGCAAGGCGGCGCGCGACCACATCGCGGAGCACGGGTGGGATCGAACCGACACTCTCCAGCGCACCGATCCCCCGGTGCACACGCACTACCGCCGATTGTTGAGCCGAGTGTTTACCAGCAAGCGAGTTGAACAACTCGGCCCCCGAATGGAACAACTGTGCCACCAGTTGATCGACAAGTTCATCGATGCGGGCGAATGCGAGTTCGTGTCCGATTTTGCCCTGCCACTGCCCGGCATCATCATCTGTGAGCAGCTCGGCCTCGACGCGACCCAGTACCCGACGTTCAAACGTTGGGCTGACGCCATGTTGGCCTCCGCGCAGCGCGTGTTGACCGTCGAAGAGGCGATAGAGGAAGCCGTCGTCGAGCTCGAAGCCCAGCGTCACCTCGCCGCCGAATTCGACCGCCGCCGCGACGACCCCATAGACGACCTCATCTCGGCGCTCGTTCACGCGCACCAGCCACCCGACGGTGAGGGAGGTGAAGACGAGCCGCTCACCATAGAGGAGCTTCAGGATCTGATGCACCAGTTGATCACCGGTGGCTTCGAAACGACAACTGCCGCGCTCGGTACTGGTCTATGGCTGCTCCTCCGGCATCCGGATCAGCTGGCGAAGCTACGGGCCGACCGGACCCTGCTCAACAACTTCATCGACGAGAGCCTCCGCTTCGACAGTCCCGTCGCTGGACTGTGGCGTACGACCACCTGCCCTGTCACCGTGGCAGGAACCGAGATTCCCGCCGATGCCTCGGTGATGGTGCGCTACGCGGCCGCGAACCGCGACGAGAAGAAGTTCGACAACCCCGACGTGTTCGACATCGAGCGACCGAACGCCAAGGACCACGTCGCGTTCGGGTGGGGCAATCACTTCTGTGTCGGCGCCTGGTTGGCACGCGCCGAATTACGGATAGCGTTCACCGCTCTCCTCGATCGCCTCGAGGACATCGAACTCGCCCGACCCCTCGACGACATTCCCCACGAGTTCAGCTTCATGCTCCGGCCCCTGAAGGAACTCCCAATTCGCTTCCGCCCGTCTTGAGATTCTGAGAGGGCGCGTACTCGTCACAATTCACCTTCAGAACGTCCAGCTAGCGACGGCCGACAGTGAGGGAGACGGGGCTGCGCGTGGCGTCGGTGATCAGGAACGGCTGAGAGTCGCCGACCTCGACAGGGGTGCCGAAGTGCTCGAGGAGGAGCTGCGAGCCAATCACCGTCTCGGCGCGCGCCATCTCGTAGCCAAGGCAAAAGTGTTTACCCAGCCCAAACCCGAGATGACCGTGACGGCCCTCATCGCGACCACCGCCCCGCCGGAACTCTTTGCCAAGATGAAGATCGCGTCGTTCCAGGTTGAACCTTCGTGGATCGTCGAACACCGTCTCGTCGTTGTTTGCCGACGCGATCGAAATGGAGACGACCGATCCTGGCGGAATCGTCGTACCCTGCAACTCGTAGTCGGAGGTCGTTGTTCTGGTCTGACCCAACACCGGCGGCGAGTGACGCATCATCTCGCTGAACGCGGCATCGAACCGATCCGGATCGCCCTTCACCAGCGCAAGCTGATCGGGCTCACGCAGCAGGTTGGCCCACGTGTTGGTAATGGCCTTGTCGGTAGTCTCGCCGCCAGCCACGAACATCAGACTGATGAACGCCTCGATCTCGGTCCTAGTGAGCCGCCGCCCGTCGGCCTCGGCATGGACGATCTTGCTGATCAGATCACCCATCGGGCACCCGGTACGTTCTTCGATCGACGGCCCGACATGTTCCGCGAGCGCTTGGTGGGCCTCGATGCCGGCCTGGGTTCGCTCCGGTTTACCGAAGACAAGGCCCGCCATCATTGTCGAGTACCAGTCATGGAAGCGGTCGTGTTCGTCGCCGGGCATGCCGAGCATTGTCACGATCACGTTCACCGGCATACGGTTTGTAAATGCCTTGACCAACTCGATCGGGCCCTCGCCGAATGTGGCGATCAGCGCGGCAGACTCGGCCTCGATGACGTCGAAGTAGCCGGCCAGCCGGTTGCCAACGAACTCAGGCGACACGATCTTTCGCAGCGCCACGTGTTCCGCTCCATCGAATTGAAGCATCGTGGGCCCGAACACGACGCCAAGCGACTTGGCGTACAGCTGGTTCGAGAAGTGCTCGTTGTCGGCAAAGACCGCCACCGCGTCGTCGTATCTAGTGACAAGCCAACTGTTAGTGAGCTCGTTGAAAAACACCGGCTGCTCGTATCGCAGCTCCCGCCACACCGGCCACGGGTCGAGTCGGAAGTCCATCGACTGGAGCGCATCACCAGTGATGGTCATGACCGCATGCTGTGCCACCAGGTCGCGACCGTAGCGGCGAAGCGATCGGTGTACTCGCTGGTCAGGTCGTCGGCGTCGTCGGGAGCGGTCTGGTGTTCGGTGGGCGGGAGGTCCGAGGCGCCATATATCGGATCGACGTATTCAAGGCGGATGTCCTCGATCACCTGACCAAGCGCTGGCGAAACCCCCTCGTGGTGGTCACTGACCTGATGCGCGATGAACGAACGATGATCGTCGAACGCGAGCAGCGTGTAGTACGTCCGCGGGTCCTGACCGCGCCAGTATTCATATCGTCTTAGGCCCGGTTCGCCTTCGTGACTGGCTGAGTAGAGCTCGCGGGCGATGGCCTCGAACTCGGCCTCCTTACCCGCACGAATGGTGATCTGAGCAAGAATGGTCGCCATAAGGCAAGGCTAGCGTTGACGTCCGAACCGAGGAGCCCACATGACCCACCCCCGTCCATTCCGATTCGGCGTGATGGCCTCGAAGGCATCGAGCGGAGCCGAGTGGACTGACACCGCACGCAGGGTTGAGGACCTGGGTTATGCCACCCTCGTCATCCCGGATCACTTCGGCGATCAACTCGCACCGGTGCCTGCACTGACCGCTGCCGCCTCCGTGACATCGACGCTGCGGGTCGGCAGCCTCATGTTCGCCAACGACTTCCGCCATCCAGCGATCCTCGCAAAGGACCTCGCGACCCTCGATCTACTGAGCGACGGCCGTCTTGAGGTGGGTCTCGGTGCTGGTTGGATGAACGAGGACTACGCCTGGACCGGCGTTCCACATGACGCTGCGGGAGTGCGCATTGATCGGATGATCGAAGCCGCGGCAGTGTTCCGGGGCCTGTGGGCTGCCGAACCGTGTTCGTTCCAGGGCGACCATTACCGGGTCGAAATGAACGGGCTTCCGAAGCCAGTTCAGCCAGGTGGCCCACCGCTGGCCATCGGTGGTGGCGGGCGACGGGTGCTGTCGACCGCTGCGCGCCTCGCCGACATCGTCGGCGTGAACCCGAATGTCGGCGAAGGCGCTTTCGGCCCGGTGGCCATGGCGTCGATGTCGGCCGACGCCACCGAGGAGAAGTTGCGCTGGGTGCGCACTGCCGCTGGGGACCGGTTTGCTGATCTCGAGATCAGCATCTTGAAGTTCGCCGTGGTCATCACTGATGATCGAGACACCATGGCCACTGCGGTGGGCAAGGGCATGGGCCTCGACGTCGAAACGATCCTCGCCAGCCCGCATACCATGGTGGGTTCGGTCGATCAGATCGCCGGCGAGCTGGTCGAGCAGCGCGAGCGGTGGCAGGGCTCGTATGTCATCGTTCAGGCCGATGCCATCGACGCGTTCGCGCCCGTGGTTGCCCGGCTCGCCGGAACTTGAGCGGGAAATCTGATGGTGAGTTGTGGCCACATGCCGCGCCAACCCGCCTTCAAATATTGGAGCGGTCCGCCCAGTACGACTCGAGGAACGCGCCTGTCTCGATCTGGCCCAAGCCGGTCCGTGAGAGTTCGACGGCCCGGGTCATGGCCATTTCGGCAGCGCACTTCACCATGGTCGAACCCTAGGGGGAGTAGCGTCGCCACATGAGCGCCACCGACATCGGCGACAACACCATGCAACTCGGGATCACCATGTTCTCGACCTGTCGGGGGATGTCGCCAGGCGATCTGGCACTCGCATGCGAGGAGCGCGGCTTCACGTCGCTACACCTCGCCGAACACAGCCACATCCCGATCAGCCGCCATTCACCGTTCCCAGGCGCGTCACCGACCCGACCCAACCTCCCTGATGTCTACTGGCACATCAACGGGCCGGTAACGTCGCTCGCTATGGCCGCGGTGGTCACTGAGCGGCTCGTTGTTGGCTCGTCGGTCACGTTGCTATGCCAACAGGACCCAATCCACTTGGCTAAAGAGCTGGCCACGATCGATCACTACAGCGGCGGCGGACGGGTTGAGGTCGGCGTTGGATTCGGGTGGAACCGAGAGGAGATGGAGGCACACGGCGCTGTCTGGTCGACTCGACGGGAGCGGGTGCGCGACGCGGTGGCGATCATGCGGGCGCTGTGGCGCGATCACGAAGCAAGCTACGCCGGCGAGGTGCTGTCGTTGGAGCCATCGTGGTCATACCCCAAATCGGTCAGTCCGGACGGCCTCCCGGTGCTCCTCGGTGGGGTGATCGCACCGAAGATGCTGGCACACCTCGTCGAGTGGGCCGACGGCTGGATCCCGATCCTCACCCCCGCGATAGATCTCGCCGCCGACGTCGCGACACTGCGTCAGGCATTCGAGGACGCAGGCCGCGATCCCGACTCGCTGCGCATCACGATCTGCAACGCGCCGTCTGATGCCGCTGGTCTTGAGGGGCTCGCCGCGCTTGGCGTCCAGCGCGCTGCGCTCACCGTTTGGGCCGAAACCCGCGACGACGTGCTCCACCAGCTAGATCACTTCTCCAGAATCTGAAGACGCAGCGGTGCGAGATATCACACCAACGAGCTGGAGAACATCAGTGACGCTCGTTGCCGAGGGTTCCACCAGCCCACCACGCCTCGAAGCGAGGCTCCATGGCGGACCAGACGAGTTCGATGATGGGGCCACTGGGCGGGACGACATAGGTGAACACGCCGTAGTCGTCGTCAGGTGAGGCCGCCGCCGCGGCGAGCCGCCAGCCATCAGCGAGGCACCGCTGCGTCTCGGCCGACACATCGTCGACCCATACACCGACATGGTGGACGCCCGGATGATCGGCGGCATCCCAGATCGTGCCCGTTTGACCCTGGAGCAACTCGATGTGTTGCGGACCCTCACACGAGTAGACGAACTGAAGGTCGACTGCTTGAAGACCGGCGTCCGGCGTCCACACGGTCTGGCCAGGGTTGTGCTGCACTGTCGCCCAGGTGATTTTGAGCGTCTCGCCCATCTCAGCCATCGCGGCATCGAGATCGGGCACCCGAATGCCCGTGTGGTATAGCCGTTGGTAGTCGATCACCGGGGTCCGCCCGAGACATTCAGTACTTGACCGGTGATCCATGCTGATGCCGGTGCGACGAGGAACAAGGCGGCCATCCCCAGGTCATCAGGTGCGCCGACCCTGCCCATGGGGATGTGGCGGGCCAACTTCGGCATGTCGTCCATGGTGATGTCGAGCGCGTGCATCATGATCTCGGTGGGGACAGCGCCTGGCGCAATCGCATTGACCCGAATCCGTGGGGCCAGCTCTCGGGCAAAGGTGTACGTGAGCGAATTCGTCGCTGCCTTCACCGCTGCGTAGTGGCCGCTTCCCGGCGTCGGGCCATGGGAAGCCATTGAGCTGATGTTGAGGATAGCTCCGTCGTTCATGCGGTCAGCGGCCACGACCGAGGCCTCCCAGATGGCCGTGAGGTTGAGATCGACGCAGTCGTCCCAACCATCGCGGCTCAGTTCGGTGAGCGGCGTCCGATGCGGAGAGCCGCCGGCGTTGTTGACCCAGATTGACAGGGAACCATATTCGGCGATGGCTGCGTCCGCGAGGTGCTCGAGGGCATTTCGACTCGTGACGTCAGTGGTGACGGCAACCGCCTGTCCGCCCTCGTCGATGATCTCGGCCTCGACCCGCTCAATCTCCTTGGTACGACGGGCTGCGACCACAACTGACGCCCCGGCTCGCGCGTACACCTTGGCGATTCCCTCTCCGATTCCTCGACCGGCACCGGTCACCACCGCGACCTGCCCCTCGAGGTCGTAGGCCGCACCCGGGTCGACTGGAACTTCGTTCCACTTCGTCATGCCCACTCCTCTCCTCGTCAGACCAGATCCTGACACAGCGGCGACCACACCGACACCAGCGATGTCGCAGCGCGAGCGATCACTCCGTGGGCGAGACCAGCACCTTCGTCTCGGCGGACTGGCCACTACCGAGGTCGGCAAGAGCCGCGCCAAGCCTATCGAGGCCGATCGTCGCGCTGTGGAGCGGGTCGAGCTGGATACGGCCGTCGGCGATCATGCTCATGGAGCGCTCAAAGTCCTCATGGCTGAACGCCAGCGACGACCGCACCTGGACCTCCTTCACCAGCCAGATCGCCGGGTTGATCGTAGCCATGCCTTCGGCGAGGCCGATGAGGCTCATACGGCCGCCACGGCGAACGACGTCGACCGCACTCTGGATGGTTTCGGGTCGCCCTACGCACTCGTACACGACGTCAGCACCGAGGCCTGAGGACAGCTCCTGTACCAACGGTCCAGCGTCATCGGGGGCCACGGTGTGCGTCGCGCCGAGCTTGACGGCCAGCGCTCGGCGGGCCGAGTTGGGTTCTACCACCACGATGTCGCCCGCACCGCCAGCGTGGACCCACTGAAGCGTCGTCAACCCGATCGGTCCTGCGCCCTGGACAACGGCAAGATCGCCGAGGTGGGGCTGAGTGGCACGCACAGCATGAAAGGCAACCGTTGTCGGCTCAACCTGCGCGGCCTGTTCGACGGTGAGCGCCGGATCGACCAGCAGCACCCGGTTGGAATTCACCGCTAGCCGGGGCGCGAACCCGCCGTGCGCCGGCGCGGCGCGATCTCGTCCGACACCCACGAGGAAGCTCGTTTGACACCACTTCGTCTGACCCGCTCGACAGGCATCGCATACACCGCACGACGGTGGCACCGCGACCACGACCCGATCGCCCTCGGACAGGCGTCCGACCTGATCGCCGACCGCGGATAGGACACCCGTCCACTCGTGGCCGCAGATCGCCGGGTTGTACTCCCGGCCCGACTGGTAGGCGTGAATGTCGGTTCCACAGATACCGCAGAGCTGGATATCGACCACGACGCCGTCGTGCGCCGGCTCGGGCTCGGGGAATTCCACGAACTCCAACCGCTCCTTGCCGGTGATCAATGCAGCGTGCATGCCGAGATGCTTGCACAACTCGACACACGCCGTACGCTGCGGCGAGGGAGGCCATATGATCATCATCGCCGGAGAGATTGATTTCGACACCAAGGAGAACCGTGACCGGGCTGTCGAGCTCGGTATCCCGCTCCAGCAGGCGAGCCGGGACGACGAGCCCGGCTGCCTCGCCTACTGCTTTGCTCCGGACCCCTGCATCGGCACCCGCGTTCAGGTCTATGAACTCTGGGAAGATGAGACGAGTCTCGCCGCCCACTTCGCGCATCCCAATTACCTCAACATGCGCGACACTCTCGGTGAGTGCGGAATCATCGGCGCCGACAACAACAAGTACCGGGTCGACCTCAAGGAACCGGTCTACGACGACACACGCACGCCGCGCGCCGACTTCTTCACCGGGTAGCCGATCAAGGTTCTAAAGGAGAGTTGGCGCAGCGAGTTACCACCGCTCATCTGCGGATCCCAGAGAGGGCGACCCTTCGGTTGTCGTCAATGTCGACCCCCACCGGGCACGTCGCGTGACAAAGCTGGCCGAACATCCGGCGCGTGTCGGTGGCCGCGGGCGCGAGACTACTGTGGTTCTGAAGGTGAGCTATTTCGACATGGCGCGTCACAGAGCCTTCAAAAACTTGAGGAGGGCACCGTGTCGGTCGCCGAGCGATTCAGGATGGACGGACGGGTGGCTGTGGTCACGGGCGCCGGACAGGGCATCGGCCGGGCCATCGCGGTCGGGCTCGCTGAACACGGGTGCGATGTTGCGATTAACGCACGACGCGTGGCCGATCTCGAGGTCACTGCGGCGGCCATCGAAGCACACGGCCGGCGTGCCCTGGTCGTCGACGGCGACATCCGCGACTTCTCCGAGGATCTTGCCGAGCAGGCGGTGGCTGGGCTGGGGCGACTCAATGTGTGGGTGAACAACGTCGGCGGTTCGGATGAGAAGACCGTTCGCTCCCTCGTGGACACCCCTGACGAAATCTTCCGATCCCAACTCGAGCTCAACCTCACCAGCGCCTTCCAAGGGTGTAAGGCCGCGGCTGCCCGCATGGACGCCGGTGGCTCGATCGTCAACATCTCTTCGGGTGCTGGAACCCGTGGTTCTCCGATGACGGGCCCTTACGCCGCAGCGAAGGCCGGGATGAACAACCTCACGCAGACGCTCGCGCTGGAGCTGGCACCCAATATCCGTGTCAACGCGGTCGCGCCGGGGCCGATCGCCACCGAGGCGTTCATGGAAGTGCTTGGCGTGTCCGACAGCCTCGACCATCTGACCGCGACGATCCCTTTGGGCCGAATGGGCTCACCCGACGACGTCGCCGCTGCGGTGGTGTACCTGGCCTCGGATGCAGCGTCGTGGGTTACCGGCCAGCTCCTACTCATCGCCGGCGGCCGGACCCACCGCAGTTACCAGTATCATCCCGCGGAGACGCCACGGAATTGATCGCTCGGTTAGTGTTGAACGAGGAACATGAGGGGGTTCGCACGTGACATCTGCCGACGACACCAGGCTCGCGTGGGGCGAGGCTCGCTCGCCGGGGATCACTTACCAGCAGTTGCTCGACAGGGACACGCACGACGTCCCAGACGTCCTTCGGCTCTACCACCCGCAGTACCTCGGCAGTGAGGATGTCGCAGCCAGTCGCTACACCAGCCGCGAGTGGCACGAGGCCGAGGTCGAGCACGTCTGGCGCAAGTGCTGGCAGTACGCGTGTCGCACCGACGAGATCCCTGAGGTGGGCGACTACTACATCTACGAGATTGTCCGTGACTCCTACATCGTCATGCGTACCGAGGACGGCATCAGGTGTTATGTCAATGCGTGCCTACACCGAGGTCGCCGGTTGAAGGACTACAACGGCCGGTGCAGCGAGATCCGCTGCGCGTTCCACGGCTTCGCATGGGCGCTTGACGGCGAACTCCAGGACATCCCCGCTGAGTGGGACTTCCCACACGTCGATACCGAGAATTTCACACTTCCAGAGACCCAGGTTGGTGAGTGGGCTGGCTTCGTATTCATTAACCCCAACCCCGACAACACGGAGTCACTGGAGGACTTCCTGGGCGAACTCGTCGACCAGTTTGAGGTGTGGGACCTCGAGAAGCGCTTCAAGCAGGCGCACGTGGCCAAGATCATCCACGCCAACTGGAAGATCGCTCAGGAGGCGTTCTGCGAGGCGTACCACGTCAACGGCACGCACCCACAGATCATGCCGTACCTCGGTGACACCAACTCCCAGGTCGACATCTGGGAGAACTTCGCCCGCGTCATCACTCCGGGCGGCACTCCGAGCCCACTGCTCGATTGGGAGCCGACGGCAGAAGAGATGATGCGCTCAATGATGGACGTCCGCCACGACCAGGACATGTCGTTCGAGCTGCCCGATCAGACCGAAATGCGTCCTATCGCTGCGGCCGCGAGCCGTGACCGTTGGCGCACTGTGGTCGGTGACGAGTGGGTGGACTCGATGTCCGACGCCGAGATGATGGACAGCATCGATTACACGGTGTTCCCAAATTTCCATCCGTGGGGCGCCTTCAATCGGATCGTTTACCGGTTCCGCCCGAACGGTGACGATCACCGCTCGGCAATTATGGAGTGCATCTTCGTCGCCCCATACCAGGGCGAGAAGCCGCCACCGTGTGAAGTGCACTGGCTGGAGGAACACGAAAGTTTCACCGACGCTGTCGAGCTCGGCACGCTAGGCAAGGTCTTCAATCAGGACCTATTCAACATGGCCAAGGTGCAGATCGGCCTTGAGACCATACGCAAGCCCGGCGTCACCCTGGCCAACTACCAGGAGAGCAAGGTGCGATGGCTGCACCATAAGCTCGGCGAGTGGGTGGAGCGCGGCCGCGAGCAGGCCGTGTCGATCTCGACGAACGGCGCGAGTTAATGCCCGCTGGCCTCCACCACCCCTTGACTCGGGCTCTGTACGAGCGCCACGGCGACGGCCAGATCAAGGTCACTGACGGCGGCCGTAACGGCATCTTCACGAGCCAGGGCGAGTGGGTCAGCGGCGAGCTCCGCGAGTGCGATCCGCAACTCTGCAACTGGGTCGCCGGCCCCCAGATGGCGAACCCCCGCATGGCCGAGTCGGCACCCGAGCACTAGCCGATTATGTCGAGGGACCTGCTCGTTGACCTTACCCGTCGCACGCTTGAGCACGCGCGTGCCGGGACCGTTCCACTGGCCGGCGAGGTCGGGCGGGTCCCCGCGACGCACTACTACGACCCCGATCGCTGGGCCCTGGAGATGGAGCGCGTCTTCAAGCGCACCCCGCTGGTGCTGGGCTTCTCGTGCGAGCTGGCCGGGCCGAATTCTTACAAGGCGATGGAGGTCGCCGGAACGCCGGTACTCATCACCCGCTCCTCGGACGGCTCCACCAAGGCGTTCGTCAACATGTGCAGCCACCGGGGTGCTGTGGTCGTCGAGCCCGGCTCCGGCACAGCCCGCCGCTTCACCTGCCCCTACCACGCTTGGAACTACGACAACGATGGGCAACTGGTGGGCATCCTCGATCGCGATGACTTCGGCGACCTCGACCCCTCGTGCAACGGGCTAACCCCGCTGCCATGCGCGGAGCGGGCCGGGATCATCTTCGTGGGTCTAGAACCGAACGGCAAGATTGACATCGACGCCCACCTATGCGGATACGGCGACCTGCTCGAGTTCCACGGCTTCGCCGATTGCACGTTCGTCGGAAGCCAAAGCCTCGATGGACCGAACTGGAAGGTGGCCTACGACGGCTACCTCGACTTCTACCATCTGCCGATCCTGCACAAGGACACCTTCGGACCCGACCGCAACAACAAGGCGATCTACGACGCCTGGGGTCCGCACCAACGAGTCAGCTCGCCAGATCACCGAATGATGGAGCTCGAGGACATGCCCGAAGCCGACTGGCCAACGGACGTCCTAACGAACGGAGTGTGGACGATCTTCCCGCACACCTCGATCGCCGGATTCCCTGTGCGCGTCGACGGTGTCGAGGGCGGTGGTCGCATGTACATGGTGTCGACCTTGTTCCCGGGTGTCGACCCTGACTCGTCGGTCACGGTACAGAACTTCCTGGCCGCGTTTGACCCCACCGAGGAGCTCATGCCCGAGATCGCGGCCCAGCAAGAATTCCTCATGTACGTCGTCCGCGACGAGGACTACTTCACCGGGAACCGCATCCAGCGGACGGTGAAGACCGGCGCCAAGACAGAGTTCCTCTTCGGGCGTAACGAGGCGGGCGGCCAACGCTTCCACGGTTGGGTCGACCGGCTGGTGGCCGCCGAGTCCCCCGACGACTACAGCGCCGTCTTCGCTCAGGCCGAGGTGGTGTTCCAGCGCTAGCTGTTTTATCGCCACGGCTCGCCACCCAGCAGGCTCGTCACTGGTCGGTTCAGTTCTGAAGGCGAGTTGTGGCGGCGTGTCGGGTCGGCGCGTCTTCAAGACCCTCAGGAGCGGGGCATGAATACGGGCTCGCCGGAGCGGGACAGTTCGTGAGCGCGGCGCCAACCGGCGAACGTAGCGAGGATGTGGGGCGGGTCGCCGTGGATCTCGGTGAAGCAGCCATTGGCTTCGCGCGTATCAAAGTAGGCGGCATCGACGCCGTCAGCGTAAAGGCGGGTGGCACATTGGAACCCCATGGACTCTAGGCGCGCGAACTCGGCCCCGAAGTCATGCACCAGCAGCCCTACGTGGTGGAACCCCTCCTCACCTGCGGCGTACATATCTCGGTAAATCGAGGGTGTTTCGTCGTGTTGCTGGATGAACTGGATCATCATGTCGGCGAGGTACCCGAACGCGTACGACACGTCGGCCTCCTGCCCCGTGCCGCGATAGTCGAAGTGGTCTGTTCGGTGATGCGGCACCACCACGAAAGGTCCAGCGCCGAACAGTTCGTTCCACCGACGGCACGCCACTTCGACGTCATCAACGAAATAGGCGTTCTGGAAGAAGGCGTAGCGATCCAGCGTCGTCATCGGTGCTCCTACTCCGAGCCGTCCTGTCCGTTCCCAGTCTGGCCCGCCGGCGGGTCGTCGCGCTACCACCGCCCCACCCCGAACCCGGATACCAGGTGGCACGCCGCGCTGCAGAGCCCCAGTGCCCGGAACCGGTTGAGGCCCTCGTCCCCGGCGATCATCGCTACAGCTCCCTCAGCACTGCCATCAGTTGTGGCAGTTCGGCGCCACGAGCCACGATCTCATCCATCCCGCCCACGACACCGGTGAGGTTGGCAAGCACCACGTGCTCGAGGCCGGCCCGGGCGTAGCCCTCGAACTGCGCGCCGAGCTCCTCGGCGTTGCCGATGAAGAGCACCTGCTGCACCATCTCGAACGGGATCGTGGG
>Ga0315334_10000793_pt1 | contig 19243 bp, 14 predicted proteins | sample M150034915metaG_FD_205555 | JGI IMG/M metagenome (GOLD analysis project Ga0315334, IMG submission 205555) | Ammonia-oxidizing marine archaeal communities from Monterey Bay, California, United States - M1 500m 34915 | ecosystem: Environmental > Aquatic > Marine > Intertidal zone | place: USA... | reverse complement strand
TGTGTTTGCAAAGGCGTCCCGTTTGAAGTCCAAGTCGACGACGTCGAGCATCTCGTCGACCCGTTTCCGGCGATCTTGCCCACCAATCCGGTAGGAAGCAGCAAAAAACTCCAGATACTCAACGACTGTCATGTCATCGTAAACACCAAAAAAATCAGGCATGTAACCGACCAAGCGACGGATTTCCTTGGGAGCGGTATGGACGCTGTGATTGCAAACGTAGGCTTCACCCCACGTTGGTTCCAGTAACGTTGCAATGATCCGCATCGTGGTTGTCTTGCCAGCACCGTTGGGGCCAATGAAGCCGAACAGATCACCAGGCTGCAGGTCGAGGTCAATGCCTTTGATTGCGAAGGCATCACCATACTTCTTTGTAAGGTCGACGGTTTTGATCACGTCAGATTTCAGGCGGTAGGAGGAACGATCGAGTTACAGCACACGGGCAGCAAGGGGTTCTGAATTGTCGATGCCATCATTGCTCCGCATTCAGCGTTCAGATCTGCTGGTTACGGGTAGAACGATACGGATCATGGTCAAACTTTCACCTTCGGCAACAATCGGTGACTCTTCAATGGTGATTGCAAGAGTGGTGAGTTCGTTGGCAACTCTGCCAATCAGAATACAGCGGTCTTCGGAGAGTACGTGGCTCAGGTCAAGGCATGACAGTGGCTCGTCTTGTAGTCCCGTGTACCGAGCACCACCGACTGCGTTGTGAAACATCAGCATCTCGGAAACGCGATCCGGAAAGTCAGCAGAAGATGCATCCCACTCTTCGGTTTCGGTGCTGCTTTCCAGCGCCGTCTGCCGCGACAACCGCCATCGAAAATTTTTCTGACGAAGTGTGTTAACACGAGCGATCCGACCACCTGAGGGAAAACGGGTTGGCAGCAGGTACGCCCAATTTCGATAGACCAGCATTCCGTCCAGAACGTCGACCGGAAGTGGGTTGATCAACTCGCCCTGCAGCAGTTCACTACCACTGCGTCGCTGCATGCCAGGGTGATTCGCCAATTTTGGTTTGAATCGCAGAAGTGTCGCCAGACACTTGCTGCTCCGTGATGCCAAGGGGACTCCAACAATCGAAGTTGTCAGTGTGTTGGATGGGGACTGGTTGTAGATTTCGTTTTTTGGCTCAGTTCCCAGTTGCAGCGGGATTGTATACGGCGGCATGCGAGCATCTTCGATCGCTATTTGGATTCCCCCAAACGACTCGCCTGGATAGCCAAATGGACTCATCAAAGCTTGCTGAACTGATTCTGTCAGGTTGCTGAGTGTTTTCGATTGCTCGATATTTACATTCAGCAATGCGGCATCATGTGAGTAAATGCAACTTGCCTGAAAACTGCGGCCTACACCCGCCATCGTATCGATGTCGACAATCTCAATACGGTTGCATCGGACGGTGTTGGCTGCTGGTTCACTCGATCTTTCAGTTATGTTGCCCGAGCTAGGCCGAGCCTCGAATACCAGCACGAGCGATAATGCGATGGTGATCACCGGAAAACTGAGCCAACCCAGAAGCGGGCGTCCCAGAAACCGATTGATCAGCAGGTAATCGAGAGGGCCGATTGCAGCGATCAAGGCCATTAATATCAAGGAGATCATTGAGAAACCAAAACTTCGTTTGATGTCAAACTGATCAAGGGTTGCCCGGAGTTGTCCTGAAAGATCGTTGTACGCTGTGTCACGATTCGTCGCCGTTGAATCTTCTTTCTGTGGGATCAGGATTGTGCCAGTCAGTTGGGTCATCAAATCAAGACGTTCCGGCCACGCAGCGAACATTTCGTTCTCAAGATCAGCAGCCATCGCAGTGATGCGTCCAAATCCAATGTTGTAATCGGCGGCTAACGGTATGCTCACTCGCCGGCTTGTCTTGCCCATGATCAGGATTCTTCCACCCTCTTTGGGCAACCGAATTCCGGTAAAGCTGGTCAATGGAGTTTGGGTGGAGGTGAAGGTTTCCACAGCTGAAGGATCAATCGTCGTTGTTTTGGGTTTGTCAATGCTCAACAGTGACTGTAACCACGGCGCTGCTTCGAAAAGTTCCAGACTGGATTCACCCAGAGTCAGAAACAAATGCCCCCCACCGGTGATCCACTGTTCGATGGCTGTTCGCTGTTCGACTGATAGTGAGCGAAGCAGATCAATGCCGTCCGCATTAATCATCATCATGTCCACACCGTCGTATCCAAGCACTGAGTCAGGCAGGCTGGCGGGTTTGGATGGTCGTGAAACCGCAATCAATGCATCTCGGTTCAGTAACTCGTTGGCCCCAATCTTGTCGACTCCCAGTGGATCACCGAGCACCACAATCCAGTGCATGGCGGGAGGGATCATTGCGGGACCGCGCGACGGTGAGCCGCTGATGGGAAACCGGAACGAGGCAATTGTCTCGTCACCGCTCTTCAGGCTCAACGGAACCGCCTCTCCGCCCGGAATGGCGTATCCCCAGCGGTCGGTTCCCAAAGGACCCGCCTGTTCGTACCGCACTTCGACACCGTCTCCATCGCGGGTCTCAAGCGTTTCAACGGGTTGCTGACCGCTGTAGCGGATTCCTGTCCAAGCCCCGACGCGGTAATGGCCTTCGATACCGAAATGGACTTCCGTTGAGGCTTCATCGGCAATGCCCGACAGGCAGGCGGCTGACAGCAACCACACTGTCCAGAACGACACACCGACAGGAAAACGCAATTTGGACATGCAATCTGGGGTGTGGTCTAGGGCTTCTCTGAATTGGGGCATTCGCAAACCAAGCGGCTACATCCGGGACAACCGCGGCCATACTTCGCCTGTAAAGCAGCATTCAGGTCGATTTCGGCAACATTCGCGATGGTTGCCAGCCAAGCAATGACATCTGCAAATTCTTCGGCAAGATTTTCGCGATCGTCTCCCCTGAGAGCTGAGGCAAGCTCGCCGATTTCTTCCATCAGCCACATGAAAGTTCCGTCTGTCCCGCGAGCTACATCCTTTTCGTAATACATCTGGCGGATGTGTCGCTGCAGATCCGCAATCGAGAGTTCGTCAGCAGATTCAGCGGATGGCAGAGATTCAGCGGATGGCAGCATGGAATTTGGGAAGATTCGTGTGGTTGGAGGTCGGTCAATAATAATCTAGCCAGTAATAAATCACCATTTGTGGTGATCCATCGTTCAACAGCAAGATATCCCGCTGCACGACCGCACGGTAGTCAACTACAGTGTTGAAGTCATTTTGGTTCCGATCTTATTCGCTCATCACGGGCAAATTTCTTGACTGAGTCGTCTCTACCGCAAAATAAACACGTCGAGGGTGTGACTGGAGACCTGCCGGGTGGTCATTTGCACCACGACGCGACAGCTATGGAAACCGCCGATTCATCCGGTGGGAAAATGTCAGGTGAAGGTTCTTCAGGGTCAAACCACCCCAGTCCTGTCGAGGACCGGGCTAAAATTAGGCATCAATCAAAGAAAAAGTCTGGGGAATTTAAAAAGGCGAGTTTTCACCACTATCCCTTTTATTCGCCGAGATTTTGGCATGGGATGCGCCCGGGCTCTTGGTGGAACTTGCTTCGGCAGGGGCGATTTCGCATCCAACCCTCGCGGTTGCCAATGATTTTTGCGATTTCATTTGCGACTCTGGTCAACACATTGCTGGCCGTTCTTCAGAGCATTATTTTCCGACGCAAATTGGCCGACTCAGAATTTCATGGATCACCCGTCTTTATCGTGGGCCATTGGCGGAGCGGAACGACTCTGTTGCACGAACTGATGGTTCGAGACGAAAGATTGAGCAGCCCCTCAACATTTCAGTGTTTTGCACCCTGTCACTTTCTGGTTTCGGAGTGGTTTTTTCGTCGTTTTGGCAGTTGGCTGCTACCGGGTAAGCGACCGATGGACAATATGGCGGCGGGCTGGGATCGGCCGCAGGAGGATGAGTTTGCCTTGATGAATCTTGGCCAGCCGTCTCCGTATCGTCGGATCGCGTTTCCCAACGAACCGCCGGTCGATCTGGAGTATCTCGATTTCAAGGGTGTACCAGAGAGCAATGTTCAGCAATGGCTTCTCTCGCTGCGATCTTTCCTGATCAAAGTGAGCGTGGCGACGGGGCGGCCTTTGGTCATCAAGAGCCCCACTCATACCGGGCGTGTGGGATGGCTGGCACGTGAATTTCCCGATGCAAAGTTCATTCATATGACTCGGGATCCTCGAGAACTTTTTCCATCGACCTGTCGCTTGTGGCGCGGGCTGGACGAAGTTCAGGCGTTACAGAATCCCAATCATGAACAGAATGAAGAATACGTGGTTGAGTGTTTTCAGCGGATGTACAAAGCGTTTCATGAGCAACGTGAGTTGATTGACCCTATCCGGCTAATTGATGTCCGCTTTGAAGATCTCATCAGAGATCCGGTAGAAACACTGCGAACGATTTACGAGACGCTTAGGCTAAGCGATTTTGAATCTGTGGAACCCACGATTCAGAATTGGGCTGAGTCTGACCACAAAAATTACAGACGCAATCAGCATCAGCTTCCACCAGAAAAGGAAGCGTTGATTCTGGATGCATGGCATGAATACTTTGAAAGTTACGGATACAGGTAAGCGAACCATGAAACGCCCATTTGGTAATCACTTTGTTCTCGTCATGATGTTTGGTCTGCTGGCAGCGATCGGTTGTCGGCAGGCGGAGGTAACCCCTGTCGTCCTGGAAACCCCGGCAGTCGATGATCCCACCGCTTCGGTGGGGCAAACAGAGGACCAAAGCGTCGTGCAGACGCCACAGCTGATTGAGGTGACTGCCGAGCAACTTCTTGCCGCACGACTGCCGCAGGAGGAGGTAGCGGAGGGTTGGATCCGCTTGTTCGATGGACACACCCTGTTTGGCTGGCAAATCGCCGGTCAAGCGAATTGGAGGGTGGAAGACGGCAGTATCGTGGCCGATGCGGGTGACGCCTGTTTGTTGTGTACGTCAGTTCCGTGGCAGGACTACGAATTGGTGCTGGAATTCAAAGCAGGCAACACGACCAATAGTGGTGTCTTTCTGCGTACACCACTGCGTCCTGAAAATCCGGCTGAGGACTGTTATGAAGTCAATATTGCACCAGCTGACAATCCGTTTCCAACCGGTGGGATTGTCCAGCGCAAGAAAGCCACTGAAGTCACTTCAGCACCAGATGAGTGGCACACCATGAAGATGCTGATGAATGGGAATCGGTTGCAGGTGTCTGTCGATGGAAAGGACGTGTGTGACTACACCGACGAGTTAGGCGTTCCGGAGGGAAGGATAGGTTTACAGCACAATTCAGGTCGGGTTGAGTTTCGCAACGTTCGCTTGCGACCACTCGGTTTGAACTCTTTGCTCGATGCGGAACTCACCCAGTGGACGAAATACCCCGACATGCCTGGCGAATTCACTGCCACCGAAGAGGGCTGGTTGCACGTCAAGGGAGGCCGCACACAGTTGGAGTCAAAAGCGTCGTATGACGATTTTGTGCTGCTTGCGGAGTACAAATTGCCACTGGCGGAGATGAACTCGGGTATCTTTTTTCGTTGCATTCCTGGCGATGAAATGATGGGGTACGAATGCCAGTTGAGCAATGAAACCAATGATGGCAATCCATTAACGCCGGCGGACTGCGGAACTGGCGGAATTTTCCGGCGGCAGGACGCTCGTGTGGTCGCTGGCGAGACCGATCAATGGGCAACCGCATTGTTGGTTGCCAACGGTTCGTCCATCGCAGCGTGGGTCAATGGTGTTCAAGTCAGTGACTGGGTTGACGACCGCAAGAGCGATGAGAACCCGCGACGTGGCCTGCGTTTGGAACCGGGGACGCTCATGATTCAAGGCCATGATCCCGGTACCGATGCCTTGATCAAGCAGTTCAGTATTGTCCAAGTCGGAGCGGCCAATTAGCCCGATTGATGACCAATCCGTCTGGCTAACATTGTACCCCGCCTGACTAACATTGTACCGACGTGAAGAATGGCTACTCTCGCCGAAATGCAACCGGGGAACCTCAGCCGGAATGACTTTGGTTCGTTTCTAGCAACATGTCGTTGGGTTGGAGGTGCAAAAAACGAGGACGAATGAGTTGAGGACCCGTCTTCATGATTCAGCCTCAAAGCGGATGGTCAGTCATCGGCTGCGGACGCATCTTTGATGACAAATCGGGCGTGCAGTCTGGCGACCTGTTTTGCCAGTCCAGCAGATTCCACGCTTTGAAGTACCTGCTCAAAGTCTTTGTAGGCAGCTGGCGCCTCATCCTTGGGATAGCGACGACAATTGGTCAGGATGTCTGCCGCATCAAATGATGCATCGATCTGCTGTTGATCGAGTTCGCGGATAGCACGACGGCGTCCCAGTCGGCGACCTGCCCCGTGATTGACGCTGTAGCAACTCGCTTCGGCACCGGGCAAACCGACCATCACGCTGGAGCCAGCCTGTGGATTCCCGGGCAGCAAAATCGGATGTCCCGTTTTCTCAAACGGGGTGTCTTGCAGAGCCGAGTGCCCAGCCGGGAAGGCACGCGTGGCACCTTTTCGATGAACCCAGGTTGGAACACCGTTTATCTGTTCCTGACGTGCAATGTTGTGGCTGATGAAATACACCAGTTCACCTTCGGTCCCTGGAATTACTTCCTGAAAGGCTTCCAGGACGAGGGCATTGATCAGCAGGTGATTGACGGTTGCAAAATTGGCTCCCATCGCCATGTCGTCCAAATAGTTGTCTGCTTCTCTTGTGCCGAGGGGGGCATGGACCAATTGTTTGTCCCCGCCGGGATAGGGAATTCCCCATTCGTCGAATTGTTTTTCCAGAGCTTTGAATTGTCCGGCTGCCAGGCGATGGCCTACTCCCCGTGAACCGCAGTGTGACAGGAACGCGACTCGTCGATGCTGCAGACCGAAAGTCGCGGCGATCGACTTGGTCTCGCAGTCACTGTTGATGTCTACGACTTCGCATTCACCGAAGTGATTTCCACCGCCATAGGATCCAAGTTGTTGAATCTTGTCGTTGTAATTGGGAAAACACTTGCTGCGATGAAGTTCTAGCAAACGACACCTCAGTGCCTCAACGGTACCGTCGTGTCCGGTGTGAAAGGCGTCTTCGCATCGATTGGCCCAGTGGGTTGGTACACCGATTTCTTCGAGCACGAGCCGGGTTGCTCCACAAGTCATCACGCTATCACCCAACTGTTTGGTGACAGGTCGCCCATTAGGAACGTGCCGTGAACCCTTCCCCGGCCCGGTTGGAATGCGACGGCTAATGGCGTGAATCAACTCGCGGCGAATGCGTTTGTCGCTGACCGCATCTTCCGAAAGATTGGTCTGCAACAGGCTCATCGAACACTTGATATCGAAACCTACGGGACCTGGGTAAATGTGACTAGGCGATGCCAGCACGCAGCCAATGGGTGCACCATATCCGCAGTGAGCATCGGGGTTGAGGATCACCTCTGACACGCCAGGTGCTTGTCGGCAGTTGATGGCCTGTTGCAAGCACAGATCATCAAATGAGTTGCGAATGACTTCGTTGCCAAACACTTTGATGGGTGGAAGGTGATCTCCCGCAGGCAGGATTGCGGTTGCATTACCCGTGGGAATGATCTGGTTCACTGATAAGTTTCGCGAAGGGGTTTTGGCTGCCATTGCTGGAATGGCAATGTCACAGTCAGGAGCCACCGGCGGCTGTTCAGGTTCAGGGAAAAATCAAATGCCTGCTCCGACGACGAGCAGAACGGCGATTGTGCTGCAGGCAATTCCCAGCACAGCGGCCATCAGAGCCAGTGGTAATTGCGTGCTGACATGGTCCATTAAGTCACAACCAGTAAACATGGACGATAGGATGGTGGTGTCGGAAATGGGAGAACACTGGTCCCCAAACACGGCTCCTCCCAACACGGCTCCGAAGCAAATGGACACATAGGCCGGGTCGGCGTGAATTGACCATGCCAACGGCATTGCGATCGGAAACACAACCGCATAGGTGCCCCAACTCGTGCCGCAAGCAAAGGCAATCATCATGCACAATATTGTGAGTAACCCCGGCAGAGCGATGCGGGGGATGTTGCCACCCACCAGTGCCACCATGTAATCGGCTGTGTGCAGTTCCTTGGCAACAAAGGCAATGGTCACAGCAAGCCCGAGAATAATGGCTCCGATCGTCATCGTTTTGCAACCGTTGAGAAACCCGTCCATGATTTCGCTGAGTCGCATACCGCGACACCAAGCAAGCAGCATTGCCGAAAGCACACACGCCATGAATGCTTCATTGATGAAGCTAATGCCCCACCCGACTGAGGGTATGATCGCAAGCCCGAGTAGTACACCAATCGGCACAAAAAAGTCAGCCAAACTGGGAGCGTAACCGGCCGCTTGGGTAGAGGTTGGGTCAAACTCAGCGCCCTGAATTTTCAACATCGGGGATGCGTTGTCAGCATCCAGTTTTCCGGTGGATCTGGCACGCTGGCGGGCTGCTGACATTTTTCGACCCATGATGGGCCAGACTTGCAGTGCGGTCAAAAGAGTCATGCCGACGGCAATGAATCCGTAAAAGTTGTATCGTATGCTGGAGAAAAAGAACGCGACGCCTGCTGTTTCATCGGGGAAACAACTCGGAACGGTTCCCACTACCAAAGCGGCAACGAAAGCAGGCCACGCATTAAAGGGCAGGATCGTTGCTACGGGTGAGGCGGTGGAGTCCACCACATACGCGAGTTCCTCGTGCGATACGCGATGCTTGTCGGTGACGGGTTTGACTGCCGTTCCTGCCAGGACGGTACTGACCGTTCCGCCTTGATGGAAAATGCAACCGAGCAACCATCCAAGTAGCATCGATGAACGCGGCCCCTTTGCGATTTTTCCACCGATCACATTGGCGAAAAGGAGGGCTCCACCCGTCTTCTCCCAGATGCCCATCAGCCCCCCCAGACACCAAAGGTAGATGAGAAGAATTTGCGCGTAGCTCTCTCTCCCCAACGCCGGCAGGAAAAACTCGTTGACGAAATTGGCTTCGGCAATGTCACCGGTCTGGTACCACTGGACGAGCCCTGCTGAAACGACGCCCAAAAAAAGCGACACCAAAACTTGCTTGGTGAGGAAAGCCATGCAGATTGCCACTAGCGCGGGAACAAGCGACAAGAAATTGGGATCATCCATGCGGAATCTCGGTGGATTGGCAGCGGTGGTCAGAATTAACGCAGGCGTCTTCCTGCCGCAGCAATCTTAGCAGCTATTGGTTCAGTCGCAGTTCCATGGGGAATTGAAAGCTGGCCATATTCCCCTTGGGCAGATTGGTGGTTACCCAGTCTGCCGTGGGATTGCCACATGGGGGAACAATGTCCCAACCCTGTATTCAGGTGCCGGGGTATTTATCCCGCTGATCGCGAACGACTCAGGATTTCTGCTCAGCAGAGAAGCTGCGGAGTAGCTTGGGAAGTGGGAAACGAACCGATTCTTCACGAATTGTTTCCAGTTCTACCGTTGCGTTAAATTTCTCAACCAGACAATCAATGGTCTGCTGGACGACTGACTCCGGGGCACTTGCGCCCGCGGTCATGAGTACGGTATTCGTCGCTTCAAGTTTACTAAGGTCTAGATTCTGAGGACCGTCGATCAGGTAGGCTTTGATGCCTTTCTCGGCGGCAAGTTGACGTAGACGCTGACTGTTACTGCTGTTCTGGCTTCCAAGGACGATGACTACATCGGCGCGATCTGCCAGCAGACGAACAGCCTCCTGGCGATTCTGTGTTGCGTAGCAGATATCGTTTTTGGGTGGACTTTCGATGTTCGGGAACCGCTTTTTGATCCTCCGGATAATTCGGTTCGCGTCGTCAACGCTTAAAGTCGTTTGAGTCAGGTAAGCGAGTTTCGTTTCGTCTTCGATGACCAGTCCGTCGACGCCATCTTCTTCCTCGATCAGAATGATGGCCTCGGGTGCCTCGCCCATTGTTCCAATGACCTCATCATGCCCTTCGTGTCCGATCAGCAGAATCGTGTACCCAAGCTTGGCATACTTGATGGCTTCCAGATGAACTTTTGTTACCAGCGGACAGGTGGCGTCCAGGGAATGCAGGTTTCGTTCACGGGCAGCCGCCCGAATTTCTGGCGAGACACCGTGAGCCGAAAAGAGCAAAACGCTGTCCTTTGGGACTTCCTCGATTGAGTGGACGAAGATTGCTCCCTTTTCTCGGAACTGATCTACGACATACTGGTTGTGTACGATTTCGTGGTACACATAGACCGGTGGTCCAAATTTCTGTAGCGTCAGATCCAGCGATTCGATTGCCATGTTCACGCCAGCGCAAAAGCCGCGTGGGGCCGCCAAGATGATTTTCATTCCTATCCCAATGCCGGGGTGTCGTGTTGACTCATTCCAGTGAATCGTCCGCTACTGAATCCTCGGGAAATCGTCCCCTGATGGATCACCAGCATAACCGTGCGGTGGCACAATCGTCTAACCAGGAACAGATAACAAGGGATGAAGGTGCGTTGCGACAGGCTGAAATAGCAACGAGAAAGCTGGCGACGTCCCACTACGAGAATTTTCTCGTCGCCAGTGTGCTGTTGCCACGCAGAATCCGCCAGTCGTTTTACAATGTTTATGCATTTTGTCGTACGGCGGATGACTTTGCAGATGAGTCGCCGAGTCCCGAGGTCGCCTTGCAGGAACTCGAGCGTTTTCAGGATCAGCTTGACCTTGCTTTCGAGGGTTGCCCCGAGGAACCCCTGTTCATAGCACTCGAATCGACGGTACGGAAACACTGCATCCCCAAACAACCCTTTGACGATTTGTTGGATGCTTTCCGACAGGATCAGAGCAGGAACCGTTACGAAAGCTTTGAGGAATTGACCGATTATTGTAGCCGTTCGGCAAATCCAGTCGGACGAATTGTCTTGCATCTTGGTGACTCGTTCACGGAAGAGAACGGTGATTTTTCTGACCGCATCTGCACGGGGTTGCAATTGGCAAACTTCTGGCAGGATGTGGCTCGCGATTTCGCGATTGGTCGCATTTACCTTCCTCGTGATGAAATGTGCCGATTTGGAGTGAATGAAGCGATGTTCGGGCAATCTGTGACCGCCGAACCGTTGCGACGTCTGCTGGCAAGTGAATGTGATCGGGCTGAGAGCCTGTTTCGGGAAGGCTTGCCGTTGGCGGAACGTGTGTCACCTTGGTTATCCAGTGATGTCAAGTTGTTTGCCCATGGTGGTTTGCAGACGCTCCGTGCGATCCGACGCATCGATTACGACGTACTGGGGTCCCGACCCACGGTGGGGAAACTGCATCAGGCTGGCTTGGTATTTCGCGCTTTTGTGGGTTGGCTGTAGAACCGCTGGTGATCAAAGAATGCGGTATGCAGTCTGGACCCCGGCAGTCAGTCGTTCGACGCGCCGTTATTATGAAGGACATGGATACAAGAAATTCAGTTGTCGCAAGTTATCGTCACGTTCGCCGAATCTCACGGCGAAGTGGCAGTAATTTCTATCGATCGTTTTGGCTGCTTCCCAAGGCCAAACGAGAGGCAATGTGTGCGCTTTATGCGTTCGCCCGTACCACGGATGACCTCGGCGACTGTGCCGAACCGGTTTCACTTCGGACCCGTTGGCTCAACTGGTGGCGTCAGACCGTTGCAATGAATCTGATTGGCGAGTGTTCAGCCGAACACGTGGTCTTGCCTGAGGGATTGATTCCCCAAGGTGCGAACGCCGGTACTGAGGGTTGGCCGATCGACTTACACCGGCTGGCCAAGGAAATCATTCCAGCTCTGCGAGACTCAGCGCAACGGTACGAGATCCCATCCCGTTACTTGTTGGAAATCATCGATGGTGTGCTTGCTGATCAGCAAAAAACGCGGTTTGATACTTATGAACAGGTTGAACATTATTGTTATCTGGTCGCATCCGCCGTTGGTCTGGCTTGTATCCACATCTGGGAGTACGAAGATCCCATTCCGACTTTTGCGGTAGTCGATTGTGGCTTGGCTTTTCAATTGACTAACATTCTTCGTGATGTATTGGAAGATGCTGAGCGTGGTCGTATCTATCTTCCACGTCAGCACTACGAACAGCACGGACTCAGTGAAGATGATCTTTTGAAGCCCCGATCCGACGACCGATTGCAGTGTCTCGTCCTTGATGAGGTAATCAGGGTACGAAGATTGTTCAATTCAGGTTGGGAAGTGTGGGATTCTCTGCACCCTGATGGAAGGCCCATGTTCAGTATGATGTGGAGAACTTACCGCCAACTGTTGGAACGCATCGCCGAATCACCGAGGTCGATCGTCCAGCATCGTGTTGATTTGACTCCGCGCGCGAAGCTGGGGATTATTTCCCAGCATTTTTGTCGCCCTCTTTTTCGCCGACTGCCGGTACCACCAAAGGAGCTTGGGATATCGGAAACAGAATTGTGAATGGTCCGGGTGACACGAGTGAATCGGTTGCGGACCCAAGGAAGCGAGTGCTGATTATCGGCGGTGGGCTGGCTGGTTTGGCGGTTGCGGAGGGTCTTGCAGAGCAGTTTCCGGAGCGGTTCGCAATTCGTCTGTTGGAAGCTAAACGTACGACAGGCGGGCGTGCAGGATCGTTTATGGATACCACTACTGGTGCTTCCGTCGATTACTGCCAGCATGTCGCGATGGGCTGCTGCACAAACTTTCTGGGGTTGATGCAGAGACGCGGACTGAGCAACCAATTGCATCGATACAGTCAGTTGCAGCTCTATCATCCAGACTTTCCGGTCAGCACGTTCGGACCTTCTCAGTGGCTTCCCCCACCGCTGCACCTGATGCCCGCGCTCTCGGCACTCCGTTACCTCAGTCGTACTCAGCGGCGACAGATTCGGCGCGGCTTGTTTCGACTGTTTCGATCCCGGTCTGAACAGCTGACGGGCAGGATCGCTGAAGACTGGCTGCGTGAGCATGGACAGAATCCAGACACGATCAGGGATTTCTGGGGTGTCATTGTGGTCAGTGCGCTGGGTGAGTCGATTGACCGGGTTTCTCTCGCTGCAGTGAGAAAGGTCTTTGTGGACGGTTTTGCGGCAGCCCGTGGCGCGTCAGATGTCCTCGTCCCCAAATTGCCGTTGGTCGAATTGATTGGTGAGAGATTGACTGCAGAGATTCGAGGTTTGGGCGTCGAGATCGTGACGGGGCAAAGGGTGCGACAGATCATTGACAGTGGAAACGCTGGCTCAGTCGTGACAGCTGGTGGGGAAATTCACCATGCCGATCATGTTGTCGTGGCGGTTCCTTGGCATTCATTGGCGAATCTCATTCCGCAGGGAACCGTGGTTGAAGCGGAGCGGTTGACCTCTTTGCCATCTTCACCAATCAGTGGTTTGCACCTTTGGTTTGATCGCCAAATCACAGATCTTCCTCATGCCGTCATGGTAGGTACGGTTTCGCAATGGATTTTCCGGCAGCCTTGGGGAACCGAAGACTCATCCAAGGGTTTTTATTACCAAGTGGTGATAAGTGCATCACAATCTGCCCGCTGCCTGCCACGGCAACAGTTGATCGAGACCGTGATCGGGGAACTGCAGCATGCCTTCCCAGCGGCAAAGGAAGCGAACTTGCGTCAGAGCAAGGTGGTGACCGATCCGCAGTCGATTTTTTCGATTAGCCCCGAGTTTGAAGCGATCAGACCGCCATCACAAACCCAGCTCTCCTGGCTTCATCTGGCGGGTGATTGGATTGCGACCGGTTGGCCCGCCACTATGGAAGGTGCCGTGATTAGTGGAAGAATGGCAGCGGCAAATATCTTGGAAGCGGAATCTTTGGGCAGTTTGGAGGTTGATTCGGGCCTCCGCTGGGGGTGGCTTGCGAGGCAATTGATCCAATTGTGAGCCGCGATTGCCAGCTCTCTATATTTTAAGGAAGGATGGCGAATACGCGAGAACGAATGTGGACGACTCACTGCCTCCAGCTTTGGCCGAACGATTTCGTTGGTTGATCAGCCCAGCGGAAACCAGTAATTTGCCTAAAAAAGTTTGTGCTGTACTGGATGCACAGTGCGATGCGGGCACACGAGAATCCGGCGTTGGACGTGGCTATCTGTCTGTCCCGTCAAAACGGTCTGTCATTGCTGGTTTATCACGCCTTATCAGAAGACTATTCCTACTCCTCCGATCGCTTTCATTCTTTTATCCTGCAGGGACAGTATCCTGCAGGGACAGCGGGACGTTCAGCGGGAACTGGCAAGCCGCGGTATCCCTGCTCATTTCCATTTGGCAAGGAATGGCGATCGGGGACCTCATCTGCGGGACCTGACCTGACAAGCGGCCGTTTTGGTGACTGAAGAAATGCCTGTTCAACCGTCGGCTGATCGATACCACTGGAAACGAGCGTGGTATTTTTGACTGGGTTGTTTTGAACTGTCCCCCCCCCAAACAAAGCTTGAAGATTTTGGATGGTCACTCTGATCTTCCGCAGCAGATTTCGCAAGTAACCATGGACCCCTGTTGGGCCATGATGCTCACGACTGCTGACCTGGCGGACATCGAATTCGATGGTGCGTACGTCAGCGAAGGGCCTTTGTTCTGGATCGCCCACGACGGCGCCAAACCTGCACGGCGGGAACCCAACGGTTTGACAAGTTGGACGATCCATGCGTCCGCGAAGTGGTCGGCGGATCATCTGGAGTGCTGCCCATCTCTGATCCAAGACGAGATGTTAGATGCCCTGCAGCGGACGCTAAGAACCCCTTTGCCACCGGTGCACTGCAAAGTGCACCGGTGGCGTTATGCTGTGCCTGCCGTCTCTTTGGATAATCAGTGTCTTTGGGATCCAGTTGCTGGGCTGGGTGCCTGCGGGGACTGGTGCTTGAGTTCCAGCATTGAGGGAGCATTTCTGAGCGGAATGTCGATGGCAGGAGCTCTGCTTCGCCACATGACCGTTGATCGACCGGCATGCCAACCGCATTCTCGAATGCCCGTAGCGAAACTACAGCAGGCTAATGCAACGACACCTCCATGACACTGTGGAACGAACTGGCAGATTGCCTTTCTTCCGTCCCAACAGGTTAAATGGAGTTGATGCGGTCGTTCAAGTCAGAAATCAGATCATTGATGTGAACCCGACGTTGTTCCAAGGAGTCGCGGTCCCGAATCGTCACGGTTTGGTCTTTCAGTGTTTCTGTATCGACGGTGATGCAGAATGGTGTGCCTGCTTCATCCTGGCGTCGGTAACGTCTTCCCACTGCACCTTTCTCATCGTAGAAGACCGTCATGTGCTGTTTAAGCGTACCGTAGATTTCGCGGGCGACTTCCGGCATGCCGTCCTTCTTCACAAGAGGAAATATCGCTGCCTTGATCGGTGCAATCCGAGGGTGGAGTCGCATCACGGTGCGGGTTTGCATGTTGCCCTTCTCGTCAGGAGCTTCGTCTTCAGTGAAGGCTTCGCAAAGGAACGCGAGCACTCCACGATCAGCTCCAGCGGATGGCTCAATCACATGGGGCACAAACTTTTCGCCGCTGATGTCATCGCGGTAGCTGAGGTCTTTGCCGCTGCCCCGGTACTTGGGTTTTCCGTGTTCGTTGAGCTCGACTGTCATAGGATTGGTTGAAGGGTCGAGCTTACCTTCCATGTGGCTGCGAAGGTCAAAATCTCCCCGGTGAGCAATCCCCTCGAGTTCCCCGTACTCGCCTTCCGGCAAAAAGGGAAACGCATACTCGATGTCGGCCGTACCCACGCTGTAGTGGGCAAGTTCTTCGGGATCGTGTTCCCGCATGATCAGGGAATCGCTGGACAGACCCAGCGAGACATACCAGTTCATTCTTCGATCACGCCAGTAGCGGTACCAGTCCTGTGATTGGTCAGGGTGGCAGAAGAATTCGATTTCCATCTGCTCAAATTCCCGTGATCGAAAAGTGAAGTTTCTCGGTGTGATTTCGTTTCTAAAACTCTTGCCAATTTGTCCGATGCCAAATGGGATGCGTACCCGGCTGCTGTCCAGTACGTTCTTGAAATTAACGAAGATGCCTTGAGCCGTTTCGGGACGCAGAAAAGTAGTATCCTGATCACCGCCCAACGCACCAAGCGTTGTCTTGAACATGAGGTTGAATTCGCGTGGCTCGGTCAGCGTGTCAAGATTTTTGGCATCGGGTCCGAGCACCTGGGTGGTCGAATCGAGTTTGTTTAAGGTAATCGATTCATCGCCAATTGTGACCTTGTCGGCATCCTTGTTACGGAGACGGAAGAATTTCATGCCTCGTCGCCGGACATCGTCTAGCTCTTGTTCGATCTCAGCGAGTGTCGCAACAAAAATTTTCCTGTCCTGGTACTCCACCCAGCGACCACGCACCTGATCAAAGCGGTATCGCTTTTTCGACTCGCGGCAGTCCACCATGTGATCATGGAACAGGTCGTAGTGCCCGCTGCATTTCCAGACTTGCGGATGCATGATGATCGTGCAATCGAGTCCGACCATTTCAAACGTAGCGGGTGCAGAAGCGGGTTGAATCAATTCGTTGTGGCCGGCGATCATGTCCTGCCACCACGCCTCTTTCAGGTTTCGCTTCAGTTCAACGCCCAAAGGGCCGTAATCCCAGCAACCCTGAACCCCGCCATAGATTTCGCTGGATTGAAAAAGGAAGCCACGCCGCTTGCAAAGCGACACGATTTTTTCCATCGACTTCATGGTGATTCAGTGGTTGGGCTTACTGGAAGCTGGGGGCGGATGCTGAGTTCCGCAAAATGTAGAGGTTTTGAACCCGGCTTCGTAGGCCTGCATACCCTTCGCACTTGTTCAAAGGCTGTATCCTGAACGATCCGTTTCTGCCAGCGTGTGAGCTGAAGCCGTCCGGAGAGGTCAGGTCGTGACCCGCTACGTGGCGGTGGGATTGTCACGACAGACTTAGTACCTGTTCATAAATCCACCACCATAGGCGGGGGCGGCGATCTGGGTTTGACCGGCAGCCATGGATGCCTCAGCATTGCCACTGATTTGGTGGCTCAACTTGGCAACCTCTGCAGCAGCCATCGGCTGAACTGGATTGATTGCTAGGCTCTGTTGGTAGTTTTGCAATGCCTGTGGCAAATCGCCCGATTGTTGACGCAGACGAGCCAAAGCAAGCCAAGCTCGGGGATTGTTGGCATCTTTCTGAACCGCGTCTTCCAGGTATTTCATCGCTGTCTGGGGGTCATTGGACTCCTCATAGAGTCGAGCAAGCTCGATTCTCGCTTCAGCATTACTCGGATTTTGGGTGGCCCAATTCTTCATCAAGGCAAAGGCTCGGTCGCTACGCCCCGTGTCAACGAGTAGCACAGCAAGGCCGCGGTGGCATTCTAGGTGGTTTGGGTCGTGATCGAGGCACTGGTTATAGAGCGATTCCGCCCGAGTAAGCATCTCTTGATCCTGCCGCTGGTTCCCTAAACGGTGGGTAGTGGCCGCAAGGTTGTAATAACCGTCAGCGTTTTGCGGATCGGAAGCGATTACCTTTTGGAACCGCTGCAGGGCCGCTGTGTACTGACCTTGCTCGTAAAGTTGCGTCCCTGTCGTATTGTGACCACTGGCCGCCCATTGGCATCCAGTAGCTGTCAATATCAGGGTTGCCGTCAGCAACTGGACAATAATTATGAAAGGATCGCGGATCTGTGCTCGATTCACCCAACAGCAACCGAATGAATTAAGAGATCCGGAGGTTTGATGACGAAGTAGGTTCAGCAGGGCCATGTTTCGTGTCTTCCTGATGAGGGTGGTTGTTTACTACCCATTCAGAGGGGGTTGCGTGTTTGCTTTTGAAGGAGTGTTTCATCCGATTTGAAGGCTTGGTAGCGATTGGACGTTATCAACCCAGCATCAAACCTTGCAAGACCGGAACTTTATGCTCGAGTCCTCCGTCAAACACGGCTGGGGAGGGGGATTGCCCGGATACCACCTATAATCGCGCCAAACTGACTTAAACCCCGTACCACAGACGATTTTCGTTGCTTAATGAAGAGGTCTAACTACACTCCGAAGCTGGTTCTAGCTCAGGAATCCGAAGACCGTAAGGAAGATGTAACGAACGTCTTTTTTAGATAAATCTCCCGTTGGACATCGTTTGGTGCCCAGCAGGACCCGAATTTTAGATAGAGACGACCCCATCACGCAGGGAAGCCGGTGGGGCTGTTTAACACGATTGCCAATTCACTTTGGCACCTTGAATACGAGGCTGCTTGATGACTCTCCGTGACTTGAGTGTTCGCAACGTTCCCCGCAAAGGCGACCGAAGTTCCGCCGGGCGACTTCGTGACAAACGTCGTCGTATGGAACGACGTCTGTTGTCTGAATCGCTGGAACAGAGACAACTGCTGGCAGGTCCCGAAATTGCCGGGATTCAGCCCAGCGAAGGGGCATTGCTTTACGATGGCACCATCCTCAGCGTTGCCCCAAGCGAACTGGTGTTTCAGTTCGATGACGACGCCAATCTGGATCCGAGTACCCTTTCGGCAATCCGAATCACCCAGGCGGGTGAAGGTGGCGCTTTTGATTCGGCTACTGTCCTGAGCGATTTGGGTACGAACAGTGCACTGACGGTTGAATTTCGCGCCATCGAAAGTGGCCATCTCGGCAACGGGATCGAGGTCGAATTTACGTCGAATTCGCTGGCGACCGTTCCAGGCCCGGTGATTTCGGTCACGGGTCGGGTGGTGGGGGTTGAGGTCAGCAGTAATCCAGCTGCTGAAACGACGATGCAGGACCTGATCTCAGCAATATCCAACGATGCCTCAGCATCGGCCTTGCTGGAAGTCATCCAGGTGACGGGGTCGTCGCTTGCGCCCTTCGGTCAGAGCATTCCGGGTGGTCTGAGTCTGACTCTCGAGGGTGCCAATTCTGCCGAGGCGGTGACTGACTTTGGCACGAATGGTGCCGTACGGGTTCGATTTGTATCCCAAACTCCGGGCCCAAGCGGTTTGGAGACAGTTTTGGAATTCGAGCAGCGTAACTTCGGCGGACCAGCATCGCCCGTGATTGTCGTCAATGGCAGTTCTATCCGGGTGCAGCTCAACAGTACCTCCGGCAGCGAAACCTCGGCGCAGGAATTTCTTAATTCGATCAGTGGGGATCCCGCCGCGTCTGCACTGGTTTCGGCATCTTTGCAGCAGGGAGACATTGAGACTCTGATTGGAGCCTCCTCGGCCCTTCCTGGATCACTGACATTGAGCGGTGTCTCTGACGTGGCCGTAAGAGCTGGCTACATCGGATTTGGGGATTCATCGCGTGAGGTTGTGTTCCGGTTTGCGGAGCCACTGAAGGATGACCTCTACCAGATTGACATTCTGGGGAAT
>Ga0315334_10000791_pt1 | contig 19275 bp, 21 predicted proteins | sample M150034915metaG_FD_205555 | JGI IMG/M metagenome (GOLD analysis project Ga0315334, IMG submission 205555) | Ammonia-oxidizing marine archaeal communities from Monterey Bay, California, United States - M1 500m 34915 | ecosystem: Environmental > Aquatic > Marine > Intertidal zone | place: USA... | reverse complement strand
GATGAAAATAGAGGTCTCTAACGGTGAAATTATTGACAAACTGTCTATCCTTTCTATAAAACTTAAGAGAGTCACCGATGCCGTCAAATTATCATCGATACAACGCGAGTACAACGAATTACTTGCAGCTACTACTGAGATTACTCACATCTATCCCGAAATAGAGGATGACTATCAAGATCTAAGGGGAATTAATCAAAAAATATGGGACATAGAGGAGACTGTTCGCACAAAAGAAGAGTCTTCTGACTTCGGTGCAGAGTTCATAAAATGCGCGCGTAAAATTTATGTATTAAACGACGAGAGGTTTGCCGTCAAGTCTCGCATTAACACTAAAACCCAATCTTTCCTAGAGGAACACAAGAGCCACAAAAGCTGCTATACACAATAAAATGTACGAACCATTAGAAAAAGTAATAGTCCTACTCGAAAGCCAAGGTTACACCATTAACGATCCTTGGGATGTGGTAAAAGCCTTTGAAGACAAGGTGGCTAAGTTTGCAGGAAGCAAGTACGCAGTGGCCACCGACAGCTGCACCAGCGCTTTGTTTTTGTGTTTAAAATATTTAAAAGCTAAAGGCAAAATTCAGATACCTAAAAAGACATACCTGTCGGTGCCCCAGACCGTTATTCACGCTGGATGTGAAGTTGATTTTGTAGACAAAGAATGGTCAGGCTTATACTCTCTAGACCCTTACCCCATTGTAGATAGCGCAACCCGCTTTAATAAAAGGATGTATATTCAAGACACCTATCAGTGTCTATCCTTTCATTATCGAAAGATTTTGGCCATTTGCAAGGGCGGCATGATCCTTACTAATGATAAAAAGGCCGTTGAGTGGTTCAAGCTTGCCGAATATGAAGGGCGCGACCGCAATGTCCCTCACGACGAAATGCCACCTCCGTTTCTTATGGGGTGGAATATGTACATGCCCCCGGAGCAAGCAGCAAGGGGGATTTGGCTTTTTGAAGATGTTATCAAAGGCCAAACCATGGGAGACTCTGGGGGCTCCCAAACCTATCATGACCTTACCAAATATGAAATTTTCAATAATTTAAAATGAAAGACATAAAACATTATTCGCAAATGTCACAGGACCTTTTTGTAAATCATCTTTTAGATTCCAGTGAGGGATTTTTTGTAGATGTAGGGTGCTACGAGCCAAAGTTTATTAACAATACCTATATGCTGGAGGAGAAAGGGTGGAGAGGATTACTTATTGACGTACAGCCCCACTGGATTGACCTTGCGAAGTCCCTGCGGTCCCCCGAAAATAAACACGCTTTAGTTAATTTAATGGGGGTAAACTTTAACACCGTTTTACAGCAAAACAACTGCCCTCCGGTAATAGATTACATTGATTTAGATATCGATGAGGCCACCTTAAAAGTAGTGAGTGACATTGATCACGATTTATTTTCATTTAAAATCATAACGGTAGAGCACGACTACTACAAGGTAGACGAGCCGGGCTCAGACGCGGAGCTTTACCGAAGTGAATGTAGGCGTATCTTTAGCGAAGCAGGATACAAGCTAGTGTGTGCAGACGTGGGAAATAATTCCGGCCCTCAAGAAGATTGGTATGTTAATCCAAAATATATTCCTGAAGACAAATGGAAACCCTTGGTTTGCTCTAATGTTAAACATTTAGAGGTTCGCAAGTTAATGAAAATAGATGACCAGAGACTAAACTGGCCTAACACCAATTACAACGCATGGCACGATGAGGCTGCGTTTACTTAATCATGAGCAAAAAAGTCATTAGTTTTTGCCTGTGGGGAGACAACCCCAAATACACTATCGGAGCTCTAAAGAACGCCTTTCTTGCCAAGCAAGTGTATCCCGGCTGGATTTGCCGTTTTTATATAGGCACCTCAACCCCTTTAGAAATAACCAGCGTGTTACAACAACTTGATAATACTGAGGTAATAGTTATGGAGGAAGAGGGGAACTGGGAGGGAATGTTTTGGAGGTTTTGCGCTGCCGGTGATCCCGATGTGTCAGTCATGCTTTCTCGTGATACCGATTGTCGATTGAGCTATCGTGAAAAAGCAGCCGTAGATGAATGGCTTGCATCTGATAAGGATTTTCACGTCATGAGGGATCATAAAGGACACAAGTGCGCCGTCATGGGAGGAATGTGGGGATGCAGGAACGGGATCTTATCAAACATAAAAGAACTAATAGACGAATGTAAAAAAGGAGATTTTTGGCAGGTAGACCAACAGTTTCTTGAGTCTACTATTTTTCCGCTAGTTAATAAAAATTCTCTTGAACACGATGAATTTTACCCGAACATGAGCCCCAACCCGCATCCTTTTCCCGTGGACAGGCTTGGTTCTGTCCACTGGCCAGAAGTTAAATTTTGGGAAGGACAGCACGGCAACAATCCAATAGATTTTGTAGGAAAACCTTTTGAGGCTAACGATATAAATAAAGATGACGGAACATGCTGGAACCCAGTAAGCGTTTACAAATGACTGAAGACAGACTTGACACAGAAAGCAAACCCCTTTTAAAAATAAATTTTTGTGATTTTTGGCCCGATTTCCAAAAAGAAAATAATTATTTTTATCATCTTCTTTCCCTATCTTTCAATGTACAAATAGACGATATAAACCCGGAGCTTTTGTTTTTTTCCGTTGACTACGCTCGCCGTCGAGAAAGAAATATTTACGCTGGGCACCATTGCAAAAAAATATTTTACACCGGGGAAAGCGTTAGTGCGAACTTTGACAGCCCTCAGTCAATAGAAATGTCTAATCACTCAGCAAACTACAGTATAGGGCAATGCGACTATGCCTTTACGTTTGACTTTTCTGATGACGCCCGCCATCTGCGCCTTCCCCTTTGGGTGCTTCAAATAGATTGGTTTAAAAAGGGAGGTTACGGTAATCCGGAATACGTGCTTCCCTTGGACGAGATATACGATAACGCTTATATTCAAAACCCCAAGAGTAAATTTTGTGCTTTTATTTTCAATAACCCTACGCCTAAACGCATCAATACTTATAACCAGTTTGAACAACAGTATAAGAAGGTAGACGGCTACGGAGTCCCCTTCAACAACTGGTTTTACGGAGAGCGTAAAAAATACGACACCCTAAAAGACTATAAGTTTTCTATTTGCTTCGAAAACGGTTTATACCCGGGATATTATACCGAAAAACTTTTTCACGCCAAGACAGCAGGAACTGTTCCTATTTATTATGCTGATAAAAACGCGGGTTATGACTTTAACGAGAATAGCTTTATAAATTTAAATAATTTTAAATCCACCCATGATTTAATAGAGTATGTTAAAAAGGTAGACCTTGACGACGACCTGTATCACCAATATCTGTCTGAACCCCTGTTTAAAGACCGAAAAATTAAGCCAGAATTTTTTCCTGAGGCAGTCTTAGGCTTTTTTGAATCGGTAATTTTAGCATGAAAAAAAATTTTCCCGACCAAAGCCCAAATAGAGTGGACGATAGATGAAGGCCTTGATTACAGGTTCAGGGGGCCTCATCGGCAGCGAGGCGGCGAGATTTTTCCATAGTAAAGGTTATGGTGTTGTCGGCATAGACAATGACATGCGTTCTTATTTTTTTGGATCTGACGGTTCCAACGAGCACAACTTACGGGAACTGAAGAAGGAACTTGGCGAATCGTATGTTCATCACCACATCGATATTCGCGACAGAAGTAAGCTTGAAGATATATTTAAAGACAATAAATTTGATTTAATAATTCACACCGCAGCCCAACCCTCGCACGATTGGGCCTCTCAAGAACCTTTTACTGATTTTGATATCAATGCGGTTGGTACTCTTAATTTATTAGAGTTTACGCGACTTTACAATAAAGATTCGACTTTTATTTTCACCTCTACCAACAAGGTTTATGGCGACCGGCCAAACCTTTCTTTTAAGACAGGTGAAGGCGACGCAGGATATAAACACCTTATCATTAAAGAAGAAGAAACTAGATATGAGGGTTATTTTATTCCACCTGACTGGGCTGCCGTATCCAAAAAAGCAACCGTACTTTTTCCGTCGGCTCACATTGACGAAACGATGCCCATTGACCACAGCAAGCATTCTATTTTTGGAGCTTCCAAGGTGGCCGCAGATATTATGTGTCAGGAATATGGACGTTACTTTGGAATGAATGTGGGGATTTTTCGCGGAGGCTGCCTAACTGGCTTTAACCATTCAGGCGTGGAGCTTCATGGGTTTTTATCTTATTTGATAAAATGCACAACTGAAAACAAGCCCTATAAAATTTTCGGCTATAAAGGAAAACAAGTTCGCGACAATATTGACGCCAGTGATTTAATTAAAATGTTCTGGTACTTTCACAAAAACCCGCGCCAAGGAGAGGTCTACAACGCAGGGGGAGGCCGGGACAATTCTATTTCCGTTATCGAAGCCATACATAAAATAAATGAAATTACCGAGTCTAACTACACAAACTACACCATTGAACCAGAAAATCGCATCGGAGATCACGTCTGGTATGTTTCTGACCTACGCAAGTTCCAAAGCCATTATCCCGAATGGAAAATAGAGCGTTCGCTGGTTGACATAATAAAGGAGATGGCCCAAAAATAAGATGAATACTTATCTCGTTCATTATACAAAACTTAAAGACAGAAAAGAGTTTGTTGATTTTCAATTTTCTAAATTCGGTATTGAGGCTGAGGTTATTACGGAATATGATAAAGACGACCTCACACCAGAAATAATTGATTCTTTCTACGACAAGAACCCCAGCAAGTACGAGTCGAAAATAAAACCCCTTTGGGATGCCGAAGAATTTAAATATAGAGAACTTAATATGCCTGAAATTTCATGCACTATTAAACACTTTGAAGCCATTCGCCGAGCTTCGGAAGCTCCAAATGATTACTCCTTGATTCTTGAAGACGATATTGTTTTGGTAGAGGATTTTTCAACTAAATTTGAGTCCTACCTTGACGCCACCCCTCCTGACTGGGATGCCATTTTTATTGGAACGGGGTGCGGACAATGGTTTCAGGAAATTAAACTTAAAGGATTACCTTCTGTTGAGGGCAACCCTAATTGTTTCCTTATGGACCATCCCGCTACCAATTGCGCGGAAGGGTATTTACTAAAAAAAGAAACAGCTAAAAAAATATATAACGGCGCTCGCCCTTTTCATTTAATTAGCGACTGGGAATTAGCATACCAGCTTTACTCTTCTAGCGCCAAAGTTTATTGGTGGCACCCCTCCCTCATAGAACAAGGATCCAAAAACGGAATGTTTAAATCAACCTTAGACCTAGGACAAAGATGATAAAATTAGCATTTATTAAGTATGCGGGGATGGCGGCGGGTGGTGTTGAAAAATACCTGCAAACCTTGGCTGCGCATTTACCTAAGGATCTTTTTGATATTGATTTTTATTATACGGATGATACCCCCTTAATCGGAAATTCCTTTGTTCATCCCGCAACTAGCCCTGATCGGATTGAATACATGAAGAAAAATAATATTAACCTTATTAAGGTGGATTGTGCTGCGCGTGATGACCGTCAGGGGGAGCACTCCAGATGGGTGGATACTAATTTTTTTGATATATTTGACGCCTCTAAATATGATTTGGTTCAGACGGGGCGAGGAGGGTATACTGAATTTCCTTACAACCAAATGCCCAACAGTCTTTTTGTAGACAGTATCCACTCTCAAGGAAACGAAGGAGTAGAGCTTCGGGACAACATTTTTAAAACAGTTTTAATTTCTAAAACTCAATCAGACCAGTGGATAAAAAACGGTGGCGACCCTAAGAAGGTTGAAGTTATACCTACTCTTGTTGAGGTTCCCCCCAAAAAAACGTCTAACCTGAGGTCTGTTTTGGGGATAGGTGAAGAGGTTTTTGTTTACGGAATGCATCAAGGCAACCGAGAAGATATTTTTTCGAGCGTCCCCCTAGCTGCCTATTCCCACATCGAAACTGATGATACCTGTTTTGTCATGCTAGGAGGAGCTAAACAATATAAAAAGCAAGCCCAAGAGCTCAATTTGAAGAATTGTCATTTTTTAGATTTTAACGCTAACGTAGAAGATATAAACGATTTTGTGGAAGGTTTAGATGTTTTTGCTCACGGTCGCTTAGATGGAGAGGTGTGTTCGGCGGCAATTATAGAAGCATTATATCACGCAAAACCCTGCGTCTCCCACCCTGCCTTAAACAACGGCCATCTAGAACAGCTATCAGGGTGCGGAATTATCTGTAAATCTGTTGAAGACTACGCTTCAAGCATGACAGAACTGAAAAATAACAAAGAATACTATAAGTTTCTGTCAACACAAAGCTTGACAAAATGGAGAGAAGTTTACAAACTAGAAAAGTGCGTCGCACGCTATATAAAAATCTACCAACAAATATGACTTACTGCTTTGACCTAGATAACACCCTATGCGCCACCCCTAACTCTAAACTATACAATGAAGCTGTGCCCTACCCATCTGTCATCGAGTACGTTAACTCTCTGTTCGAAAAAGGTAATTGCATAAAAATTTTTACCGCTCGAGGGGCCGGGTCGGGCATCGATTGGCACGAAACAACCGTGAATCAACTTAATAAATGGGGCGTAAAACATCACGAGCTCATAGACAAAGGGAAGCCCCATTACGACATCCTTGTAGACGATAAAGCCCATAACGCTTACAAATGGAGAAAGGAGAACAGTTTGGTCACCACGGGTTTCGTGGCCGGGGCGTTCGATTTGCTACATGCGGGGCACTGCCTTTTTCTCAAGGAAGCCAAAGTGGTTTGCGACTATCTTTATGTGGGCCTCCAGCTAGACCCCTCGTGCGAAAAAGCCGAAAACAAGCCCTTAGGTCGACCTAAAAACCCACCCGTTCAGTCCCTAGAAGAGCGCACGATTCAACTGGAATCTACGTCTTATGTTGATCAAGTTTTAATTTACAAAACGGAAAACGATCTTTTCAAGATTCTTGAAGAACTTAAACCGGATGTCCGAATCTTAGGCTCAGATTATAAAGGAAAAAAAGCTACGGGCCAAGAGTTTTCCAATGGAGTTATATACCATGAGCGCAACCACCAATGGTCATCATCCGAATTAAAGAAGCGTGCAAGCTCTTTTTCAAAAAATCTCGAGCAACATTATAATTTGGAATGGTAATCAGTAAATGTCCATTAAGGGTCTCTTTATGTGGAGGGATTACCGACTCTCCTCTTTTTATTAAAAAATACAAGATAGGTAAAGTTATTAGCTTCACCCCTAATCTTTACACTTATGCCACTTTCCATAAAGACGTAAATGGTTTTAACAATTATACCAAGAAATATATTGTTTCTTATTCCAAATTTGAAACCTGCACTCAAACTAAAGACATAAAAAACGACGTAGTTAAGGTGGTGTTGGATTTCTTTGAAGTCAACCCTTTAAAAGTTTGCTTAGATGCGGATGTCTTTTCTTTTGGCTCGGGGCTAGCCTCCTCTTCGTCTTATATTTTAAATTTAATATCGGGAATCAATTCCCTTTATAGCTTCGGCATGAACCTAGAGCAGGTATGCCAGCTAGCGTTTAAGCTGGAATCTGAAATTAACCCCCTTACTGGCTACCAAGATCCTTATGGTTGTGGAATAGGAGGTTTTAAATTAATGGAGTTCGACAATCAGAACAATTTTAAAATAACCCATCTTCCCACCCGCATTTTTGATGAATTTGATTTTTATTTGGTTTACACCAATATTCAAAGAGAATCAACCAAGATACTCCGATCAATTGACGTCGGTGCCGCGCATCCTCTTTTAGGCGAAGTAGACAATATGCACAACGCTATAATAAACGATCAATACGCGGATGTATTTTCTATCTTAAATCGAAGCTGGGCCATCAAAAAGCAAACAAGTGATCAAATTCTGAACAGCGCCATTCTCTCGAAACTAGACTCGTTGCTAAAAGAAAACAACGATATCCTAGCTCATAAGTTATGCGGCGCAGGTGGTGGGGGGTATTTTTTAGTCATTGCTAATAAAAATAAAAAAATTAAACTTGACAATAGCTATCCTTACATTAAAATCACTATGGATTATACAGGATTAGTGGGGCACACTTTATGAGTAATGTTTCAATAGTAACAGGAGGGTGCGGCTTTATTGGCTCGCACATCGTAGACGAATTGGTCAATCGCGACCACGAGGTGATTGTGATTGACGACCTTTCGGCTGAGTGCAACGAGGAGTTTTTCCGCAACTCAAACGCCACATATTTAGAAGAGTCTATTCTTAATTATGACGCCATAGAGGCGTCGTTTCAAGGGGCTTCTACCGTTTTTCACTTGGCCGCAGAGTCTCGGATTCAACCCACCCTTGAGAGGCCCCAAGACGCCTGCAAGGTAAACTTTGTTGGGACCTGTAATGTTTTGCAAGCCGCAAAAGAACATAATGTTAAAAAGGTCATTTACTCCTCCACCTCTGCTGGATACGGCCTTAAAAACAGCCCTCCCCTCACAGAAAACATGAGGAGAGATTGCCTCAATCCCTATTCAGTAAGCAAGGTTGCAGCCGAAGATTTATGCAAGATGTATTACACGCTGTGGGGGCTTCCTACAATTATCCTAAGGTACTTCAATATTTACGGAGAAAGACAGCCCCTTAAGGGGCAGTATGCCCCAGTAATTGGAATATTCTTGCGCCAAAAAGAGGCCAAAGAAGCTTTGACCATCGTAGGAGACGGGTTACAAAAACGAGACTTCACTCACGTCAGCGACGCGCTTCAAGCAAATATTAAAGCCATGGAAACAGAAGATAGTTCGTGTTATGGTGAGATTTTTAACGTTGGAACAGGCGCAAATACTTCTGTTTTTGATATTGCAAAATTAATTAGTAACAATTACACCTTTATTCCGGCTCGCGAAGGGGAGGCCCAGACTACCTTAGCTGATATCACCAAAATAAAGAGTAAGTTGGGATACAACCCTCAAGTTCAACTCAAGGAGTGGATAGCGGGATATGGTGGTACTTAAAGAACTATATGGACATTCAGGTTGCAAGGTTTCCCTAACTAAATCAAAGGGTAAGTACGAAGAGGATCTCTTTGTACGTAAAATTTCCAAAGATAAAGAGTATAACCTGCGCCTAGAGAAGCAGTTTTTTAAGCAGAATAGCTTCAACCACCGCGACATCAAATCTCCACGCATTTATTCTTCAGGGTTTTGCGGGGGTTTGTTTTATTTTGATATGGAGTATATTGAAGGACGCCCGTTTCACGATTTCATAGCGAGCCACCACCCCAACGACTCTATTAAAATCCTTAACACTATTTTTAATATTTACAAATCTACTCTCTACCCCTTAGTTGATGAACGCGTAAAATCTAAAATAAAAAGCTTGAACTCTACTCCAAGCAATGAGACTCTCCTAGATTATTGTTCCGATTTTGATTGGTCCGGCATGAGTGTTTCAAACTGCCACGGGGACCTTAGTTTAGAGAACATCATAATAAAAAATAATAAAATTTATTTAATTGACTTTTTAGATTCTTTCGTCGACAGTCGGTTTATTGATATATCTAAGGTTTTTGTCGACTTAATGTTTGGCTGGTCATGGAGGTATCAGAGCAGCTTTCCTTTTGTTAAAAATGCAATAATATTAAATTATTTTCAAAAGTCCTTAACAGACAAAGATAAAGAAGTGTACAATCGCTTAATCCCCTTGCAGCTGATGCGAATTTTAAACTACTGCAATGACAGCGTTAGTGAAGAGCTGATTGGGCAAAGTCTCTCCCACCTTAAAAGTCGTTTATGAAAACCTTAGTGCTTCCATGCGCTGGCCGCTCCAGCCGTTTTCCAGATCTGCCTCCTAAATGGATGCTTCAGAACGATGATAAAGAGTCTATGATCGAGAGCGTCATAGACGCTATGCCCGAAGACTTTGATCGCACTATTATAACCATTACCCAGCAACAACAGGATCAGTGGGGCGCATTTGATTTTTTAAACCTTAGAGTGAAAGAAGGGGTGGATATAGATATATTACCTCAGCCGACCAATTCTGCCTCCGAAACCGTTTATCAAACCCTTCAAGATTGTCACGTCGAAGGGGCGGTTACTATTAAAGACTGCGACTGCAAGGTTGAATACAAGGAGTGCGCTTCCCTTAATTTTATAGTTGGCATAAACGTAAAGAAAGACAGCGACATTAAAAGATTAGAAGCCAAGAGTTTCATTGAAAAGAACGACAACAATATAATCGAAGACATTATAGAGAAAAAGATGGTCTCTAATGATATTTGTGTTGGGGTGTATTCCTGCGACGCGGATAACTACCTAGAGTCTTATAATTTCCTGACAGAAAGCGATGTATACTTTCAAACGCAGGAGGTATATGTTAGTCATATTTTTTCGCATATGGTCTTAAGCGGAGCGGCTGTTTTTTCTTATATTGAAGCAACTCGATTTGTGGACTGGGGCACTCTAGAAGACTGGGAGAATAACAAAGATGGATAAAATTAATTACGCTTTTTTAGAAACAACTAATCACTGCAATTTAGATTGCTCTTTTTGTAACCGTGATGAAGTCATCGGTGCGCTTACCCACATGTCTTTAGAGAAGTGGGCTGTCTTATTGAATAAAATAAAGCACCACCCTATTACCGAGTGCAAATTACAAGGCTTAGGGGAATCCTTTTTTCATCCTCAGTTTGATCAAATAACTAAAATGTTTCGCGACACCTTTCCTTCTTCCTTTATCCTTTCCTCTACTAACTGTCAGTATAACATCAAACCGGGATCGAAACTTAGGAGCAGAATAGAAAAAACTTTAAAATATATGGATTTCCTTTACCTATCCATAGATGGCCACGAGGAAAACTACGAAAAAGACCGGAGTCCGGCCAAGTGGAGCAAATTATTAGAGTTTTTAGAAGATTTTAAATCTATCGATCGTCAAGGGTGCAAGGTAGCTATCAACTATGTGGTTAATCGGGACAACATATATGACATCCCAAAGATAAAGCCTTTTGTTGAAAAATATAATTTAAATGAATTTAGATTAAACTTAGCTCAAAACTGGAATGAAGACGAAAAGATGTCTAATGACGAAAAGACATGGGGATACACCGAAGAAGAAATTAATTTTTTAAATAAATTTCAACCTTACATTAAAGGCAAATCACCTTGGACTTGGTCGGATTGTTTTTGGGTAAAAAGAGGCTTGTATATCACCGTAGAAGGAGACGTTAAAGTATGTCTCATAAACACCGGTGCCACTTCAATGGGCAACATTTTCAGAGATAACATAGATGATATACGAACTTCGCTTCCTTATCAAAAAATTTGTGACGGTTGCTCCAGCGACACCCCGACACCTCATTGCAAAAATTGTTCCTACAAAGAACTTTCCCCGCTGCTAGAAGAGTTAAGAATAAACAACTAAATGAAGCCCCTTAACGTAACTAGAAAATTTAGCAATCGTTTAACTTTTGATTCTAATTTGCGTTTAGATATGGGGGAAAGGGCTCTTAATTTTGATTCTGCAGATTTTATTATTTTTTTATCTTCCTTGACTCAAGAGGACTTTATTTGTTACCCTTCGGAATCTCAATACAATACACTTAAGCACAACATAGCTAAATTAAATAGAGTGACGCCAGAATGTATAAGTTTTAATTTTGGATCAGATCAGGTTATTAAAAGCGTTTTCGAGCTGTGCTCGCAACCTAAAGGAAGGGTTACTTTCAACCGGCCTGCTTTCCCCATGTATCAAGTTTACTCGGATATGTTTTACCGAGGAGCACACCACGTAGAGTATTCCTCGGATTTAAATTTTTCTGTTGATGATTTTTTAGACAAGCTTACTCGCGACGTTCGCTTGGCCGTATTAGCTAACCCTAATTCTCCGTTTGGGGACATTAAAAGCGTAGAGGAAATTAGTTTTTTATGCTCTGCGCTGCAAAAACAAAAAGCTTATTTGTTAATAGATGAAGCTTATATTGACTTCGGAGGGCAAAGTTGTGTGAACCTTATTGACAAACATAAAAACCTTTTTGTGTGTAAAACTTTTTCCAAAGCATGGGGTGCGGCCGGTGCACGTTGCGGTTATCTCATCAGTTCCCCTTCAAACATAACGCAAGCCGAAAAAATACGGCCTTCTTTCCCCCTCACTGGGGCAACCTTAAAATATGTAAATTTTTTAATTTCGCGCCCTCACTTGAAGGACAAATATGTATCAACCGTGCTAACAGAAAAAGAACTCCTCAAACAAAAAAAACTTCGTCAATTTGATGTTAAATACGGCAACGTGAGCTGGATCCACATAAACGACAAGGAAGATAACTTTTATCTAGATAAATTGCTCTCAAAACATAAGATTAGTTACAAGAACGGCCTATCATTGCCCCATGACAAGCGCACTAACTGGATCAGGCTAGGCTTGACCAAAGGAATTAGCGATTTAATTGGCGAATAAAAAAATTTTCCGACAAAAATCTCAAAAAGAGTGGACGATAGATTATGGAAGAGTACACAATAGAATGTAGCTGTTGCCTCAAGGAGGTAACGGTTGACAACTTTTATACAATAGACTTGTGTGTGGCGGGAAAACACATCGTTAAGTCCGCTATTGTTGAAGAAATATGCAAAGACTGCTTGGACCTTAGGGATATATTTGTACCCAGTCGCGGTAATGTTTTTAATTATCATATAAAAAACCTTGAGGGGTATATTGAAAAGCGCGTGGAGAACTATTTGCTTGTTCATTTTGATCTAAAAAGAGAAGACTGCATGACAATGAAAGGGTGCCACGATGTATTAGTTTCAAAGGGATTGCTGAGTGATACTTACGGGAAAAACAGTACCCGTAATAAAGCTACCATTAGTGGAGATTCGGTTTCACGAGCTAAAGACTTACTAAAAGCAAAAGAGAAGCTAAACCTTATCGACTTGTTGAGCGTCCCAAGTGCCCTAGAAGATAGGTGGTTTCAGTATTTAGTGGAGCGAAAGCGCTTCTTAACGCTTGTAGACAAACTCTTAAGAGGCTCTTTTACCTCTTCCATTAAGCATACGTTAACTCTTGATAAAACTAAAGAGCTTGAAGCCCTTGGGTGGGTTATCATTAGCGAAAAGAACGACGAGCCGCTTCTTTATTTTTTCACAGATAAGAAAAACAAAATAAAACCTTGTCGGTATTGCGGAGAAGTTAAAAAGTTTGATGAGTTTAGGACAATACGCCCTAACACTTCTCAAGTAACGAAACATCATCGCTGTCTGGCATGCGAAAGCTCTAAAGCACAAGGGAGATACTTTAACATGGCCCCCGAAGAAAAAGAAAACTTTCTTAAACAAGTGAGAGATTACAGGAAAAACAATCCAGAAAAAGCAAGGGTTTGGGACAGGAGAAGCAAGTCAAAACCTGAAGCTAGAGCTTGGGCCAACACAAGGAATCGGTTAAAAAAATTTTTAAAGAAAGCTGAAGACCATTATTTTTCCAAGGGGATAGGATGCACGCGCAAAGAGCTTGTTGAACATTTGAGATCTCAATTTAAAGTGGGTATGTCATGGGACAATTATGGGTCAGGAGAAAAAGGAGATCACGAAGGGTGCTGGCATATAGACCACATAGTTCCCATTTCAAAATTCAAAGGTGAACACCCTAATCACTACACCAACCTACAACCTTTATGGGGTAAAGAAAACCTAAGCAAATCAAATAAAACTAATGAAGGACTCGAGTCAACAGAAATACGCTAAAACAAAAAAAGGGAAAAAATCTATTACGCGGGCACAAAAGAAATACGATGAAGAAAATATTGAAAAACGCCGCGCCCAAAAAAGGGAATACATGAGGCGCAAGAGAATTCAAGACCCCTCTTACGGAAAATGGAAGTAATTTTATGAATATTTTATTAACAGGTGCAAGCGGATTTCTAGGCCATCATTTGGTCGAGAAAATCTCCGACGAAATAAACAAGATCAATGGGAAAAGCTCTAGGGAAACATACCACGATCCAGATGATATTTATAAGTTATTCACACCTCCTAGCGCTCAAATGAACTGTCTTAATTATGATGAGATTTATTATTATTGTCTTTATAATGATATCAATGCCATCATACATCTTGCTGCAGAGTGCGGCGGCATTGGGATTAACCAGCGCAAACCTGCCGATTTCTTTTTGCATAATGCTCAGATGAGCCTTAACGTGCTGAAGGTAACCCACGAACTCAACCTTAAGAAGACGGTAACTTTGGGAACAGTATGTTCTTACCCAAAACATACGCCGGTTCCTTTTAAAGAAGAAGATCTTTGGAACGGTTACCCTGAAGAAACAAACGCTCCCTATGGGCTGGCAAAGAAAAACTTACTTGTTGGGGCTCAAGCTATGTCTCAACAATATGGCCATAATATAATTCACTTAATTCCAGTCAACATGTACGGCGAGCATGATCATTTTGACCTCGAAAACTCCCACGTTATCCCCGCTATGCTTAGAAAATTCCATGAAGCTAAAGTGGGCAATGAGGTCACCGTGTCTTTATGGGGTGATGGGTCGGCGTCTCGTGAGTTTCTATACGCCGGTGATTGCGCCAATGCCATTTGGAAGTCATTTACAGATTACGATAAACCCGATCCCATTAACATTGGAGCGGCCAAAGAGACAACAATTAGAGAGCTTGCTGAAACCATTAAGACTTTGGTTGGGTATGATGGAGAAATTATATGGGACACTTCTCGCCCTAATGGCCAACCTCGTCGATGCCTTGACACAACTAAAGCCGAAAAGGAATTTGGGTTTGTCGCTAAAACTTCACTAGAAGAAGGATTAAAGAAAACATATGATTGGTATACGAATGAACGCACAAAAGAAAATGAATAAAAAAATAGTAGTAACAGGGGTAACAGGACAGGACGGCAGCTACTTAGCTGAGTACCTTCTCGAGGAAACAGACTGCCAAGTAGTCGGGTGCTTTAGGCGACTGTCTGTTCCTAATTACCAAAACATAGAAAAACACTTAAACCACCCGAGGTTCGAAAAGGCTTATTTTGATTTGACTGATAATGAGTCCATCCAAAATGTGATCAGAAAATACGAACCAGATTATTTTATAAACGTTGCAGCTCAAAGCTATGTGGGGGCCAGCTGGGAGATTCCGGTTGCCACATGGAACGCCAACGCGACTGGTGTTTTACATATATTAGAAGCAATTCGTAAGTTTTCACCTAAAACTCGTTTTTACAATGCTGGCACTAGTGAAGAGTTTGGGGATGTTTTGTATTCTCCTCAGGACGAGCTCCACCCCCTGCGTCCCCGCTCTCCATATGGAGCCGCTAAAGCCGGGGCGCGACACTTGGTAAAGGTTTATCGTGAAAGCTACAACCTTTATGCGGTTCAAGGGTGGCTTTTTAATCATGAAGGGGAGAGACGAGGTGAAGAGTTTGTAACACGAAAAATCACTAAAGGAGTGGCTCTTTTGAAAAACTTTATCGATAAAGAAAGAAAACCGGTGCCATTACAGCTCGGAAATCTTGATTCTAAGAGAGATTGGGGCCACGCTCAAGATTACGTTCAGGGGATTTGGAGAATGGTTAATCAAAAAGAGTATAATCCTAATTTTGACGTCCCGCGTGACTACGTGATAGCTACAGGAGAAACCCATACTATCCGTGAATTTTTGGAAAAATCGTTTAAACGTGCTGGAGTTCCATTTAAAGCTACAAATTCTGAAATAAACGGGCAACGAGTAGAATATGTTCACCCCGAGACCAATGACCCGTTGGTTTGCATTAACCCTAAGTTTTTTCGCCCCGCGGAGGTCAAGTTGCTATTAGGGAATCCTACCAACATTGAAAATGATTTAAAGTGGGAACGAAAAATAAGTTTTGATGATTTAGTAAAAAGAATGGTTGACAAGGACCTAGAAGCGGTGCAAGATTTTGACAGCTAAGAAGAGCGTGTAAACCAGAGTAATGACCAAGAAAAATGAGATCGATATTTTACAGGCAGAGTTTGTTCAAAAATATAAAAACAAGCAGCCCAAATGGGGATTTAACGGATTAGGATATATCGTTTATAAGCGCACCTACTCTCGGCCCAAAGAAGACGGCACCCTTGAAGAGTGGTACGAAACTGTAGCCAGATGCATCAACGGAGCGCAGAAGATTGGCGCGCGTTACACCAAAAAGGAAGCCGAAAGGCTTTTTGACTTAGTCTTTAACCTTAAATGTAATTTTGCTGGTCGAGGTCTATGGCAATTGGGAACCTCGACAGTGGATAGGTTTGGCGGAAACAGCCTCTTAAACTGTTGGTTTACCGCCATCAAGAAGCCAGATGATTTTTGTTTTATTTTTGAGAACTTGATGCTCGGGGGCGGGGTGGGATATTCAATAAGGAGGGAAGATATCCATGAGCTACCTCGCATTAAACGGGATGTAGCTATTACCGTTAAGAATACCAACGACGCAGATTTCATTGTTCCTGACAGCCGGGAAGGCTGGGTGCGGCTTTTATCTAAAGTGCTAGAGTCTTATTTTGTCAACGGCCAATCTTTTAGTTATTCTACAGTTTTAATTAGGAGCGCCGGAAAACCCATCAAAGGTTTCGGTGGAACGGCAAGTGGGCCTGAAATTTTGATACACGGCATAGAAAAAATCAGTGGTGTTATAAAAGACAGGGAAGGCAAAAAGCTTCGCAGTATCGATGTTTTAGATATAGCTAATATAATTGGGTCTGTAGTGGTGGCTGGAAACGTTAGACGTTCTGCCGAGATAGCCCTTGGAGACCCGGATGATTATCTTTACATCAAGGCTAAAAGGTGGGACCTAGGGAACATTCCCAACTGGAGAGCCATGAGTAATAATACAATCTATTGTGACAGCTATGACCATATTGCAGAAGGTATTTGGGATGGGTATGGAGGCAATGGCGAACCTTACGGTTTCTTTAATCTTAATTTGAGCTCCAAGTTTGGAAGAACGGGAGAAAAAAGCAAAGAAAACTGCGAAGGAACTAACCCTTGTGGAGAAATCTCCCTTGCGGATAAAGAGTGCTGCAATCTAGCGGAGCTTTATTTAAATAATATTGAGTCAAAAGAAGAAATGATCGAATGCGCGACCCTTCTTTACAAAACCCAAAAAGCAATCTGTGCCCTTCCATTCATTCACGACGACACCAATAAAATTGTTCACAAGAACTTCAGAATAGGACAGGGAATCACCGGAATTTGCCAAAGCCTGCACAACGACAAGCTAGAATGGCTAGATGACTGTTACAAAGCTCTTCGAAAATATGATCAAGAGTGGAGCAAAAAACAAGGTTGGCCAGAAAGCATTAAGCTTACGACAGTAAAGCCCAGCGGCACATTAAGCTTACTGGCAGGCGCAACTCCCGGAGTTCACCCTGCGTATTCTAAGTATTATATTCGACGAGTAAGAATGTCGAGCGAAGACGAGCTAGTTCCAACATGCCGAGAAATGGGATACCATGTTGAATACGTAAAAAACTTTGACGGATCTTTAAATCGCGATACTGTTATCGTTGAGTTCCCTTGCGAGTCTGGAAAAAATGCAAAACTAGCAAGGGATATGAAGGCGGTAGACCAACTAGACCTTGTTAAAAAAATCCAAAAGGAATGGTCTGACAACGCTGTTTCCTGTACCGTTTATTACAAAAAAGAAGAGCTTAATGAAATCAAGGAGTGGCTCAGGAAGAATTACAAAAACAATATTAAAAGCGTGTCCTTTCTTTTGCATCAAGACCACGGCTTTGACCAAGCACCTTACGAAGAAGTCGACGCAGAAACATACAAAAAACTCTCTCTAGCGATTAAAAAAGTTACTAAAACAAAAGTGGGGAATGGCCATGTCCTACAAGATCTTGAGTGCGAAGGAGGGGCTTGTCCGGTTAAATAATCATTATGAAGCCTAATATTGACATAGACAAAATTCCAAGTTGTTCTGACCCTCTCTTAAATATGACTTCCGATTCAGAGCAACATAAAACATTATTCTCAATTGGGGACCTCAACTTTTTTGGCACACGGATTGAAGACAATAAAAAGCAGCTTTTAAATTATTATTGGTTTAAAGGTGGTTTTTCTTTTAAAGAATGTGATGATATTGTTTCCTTATCTAAATCTTACAAGAAGGAATGGGGCGGTACTTTTGGAGGCGATGGAGGCGATGGAGGCGATGGAGGCGATGAAGACGCATACAGGAAGAGTACTGTACGCTGGTTGCCCCCGGAGGATCGCACCCATTGGATTTACCAGCGTCTAAAAGAATACGTTTCCGAAGCTAATGAAATTTTTTCTCTGGATATATGCGGATTTACTGAATTTTTGCAATTTACTGAATACGAAGGAAAAGGATCTAGGTACGGCTACCATGTTGATGTGGGACCCGGCAATTGGCACCGAAAATTAAGTATTATCGTTCAGCTAAGCAACCCTAATGATTACAAGGGTGGTGATGTTCATATAAATACCGGAGGCGAGGATTTTCACCTGCCTAGAGAGCGCGGAAATGTGATTTTATTTCCTTCAATTTTGCAGCATGAGGTGTTACCTCTAGTCTCAGGAAACCGTTATTCGTTAGTTTCATGGGTCAGTGGGCCTCCATGGAAATGAACGATCTTTTGTTTAATATTGTTACTCCCTGCACGCGCCCCTCTAATCTTTTCAAAATAGCGGCCTCCATAAAGCGTAATTTTAACAAAGACTATTGGTGGCATATCGTATTTGATGATAAATTATTTAATAAAAGCTCTACTGTACTTTTTTTAGACCACATAAAAAGAAGGCTGCGCGCTGCCTTTCCAGTTCATAAAAAGGCAGTTAACGGCCTGTCCTTTTATCAAAACCTATCAAGTGGAAAGGTAGGGCACGGTCACCGAAATTATATCCTAGACACCATTGAATCGAAAGGAGGCTGGATACATTTTAACGATGACGACAACATTCTTTCTTCAGATTTTAATGGCTTACAGGATGCCTTGGATCCGAAATACTCAGCTATATCCTTAAGCCAAAAAAACGCAGACGGATCTTTAAGGTTTAACGGAAACATCCCTTTAACAGCAGAGCCCGCAAATATGAAAACGTACCATGTGGATACGGCCCAATTGATATATAATTTATCTTACATTAAAGGGCAGCGTTTTAAGGAAAAACATTACGAAGCAGACGGTATATTTGCTGAGGAATTTTACCGAAAACATTCTAATTTTTTATTTTTAAAAAATAAATTTGCCTATTATAATTTTTTAGACGTTTAATGAAAGCACTGATTGTAGGAGCGGGCTT
>Ga0315334_10000785_pt1 | contig 19310 bp, 12 predicted proteins | sample M150034915metaG_FD_205555 | JGI IMG/M metagenome (GOLD analysis project Ga0315334, IMG submission 205555) | Ammonia-oxidizing marine archaeal communities from Monterey Bay, California, United States - M1 500m 34915 | ecosystem: Environmental > Aquatic > Marine > Intertidal zone | place: USA... | reverse complement strand
TGGCCCTCCGACAGCCGAGCGAAAACCAGATCCTTCCAATCCAAACTCGTGGCCGGTTGGCGAGATGCTGGAGGAGGTTGATTTTGAGACGGCAGCCAATGGCACCACAAACGTTGCTACTGAGCTAAGTGCTGGCATCTATCGTGTCAAATTAAAGACAAAAGATCGCTATGGCGCTCCTGTTACCGCGGAAGCCCAACTGCAGGTCCTTGCCCCGAAAGCAACCAAATTGGCGATCAAAATCCCGAACTTGTACGCCGCGCCGACGCAAACCATCGAACCCGGGAACGAATACTTCGCCATCTGGGGCAGTGGATACGCCCGTGCCAAGGCCTATATCGAAGTCATGCATCAGGGCAAGCTACTCCAGAAATACTGGACCAAACCCAACGTTACGCAAAACGTCATCAAGCAGCAAGTCGATGAAGCCATGCGGGGTGGATTCAATATCCGGACAACGATGGTTCGCGAAAACCGCTCCTACGTGCACACTCAATACGTGAGTGTGCCATGGACCAATAAGCAATTGAGCGTGAAATGGGAGCACATGGTATCCAAACTGGAACCTGGGGCAAAAGAGAAGTGGACGGCGATCATCACGGGAGCCGATGCGGAAAAGCGGGTCGCCGAAATGGTGGCCACCATGTACGACGCTTCGCTTGATGCTTATCTGCCTCACTCATGGCCCTCTGCCATCACTGGATTCCGACAAGATCGGTCTTACACGCAATCCTACTTCCAAAACCAGCAAAAGCATCTGCAAACGATTTTCAACCAGCGGAACACCGCCAGAAAAAGTGATGATTTGAGCTATCGTCACTGGCCGTTACGGATCAGTCGTAGTCTTATGAATAACAGGTTTGCGAAAGGCGCCAGAATGATGCGAGGTGGTGGTGGACCTGGCGCACCCATGGAAATGATGGCGATGGATGCTGCCGCCGCGCCCGAGGGCGCCATGCTGGGTGCTAGCGAGAAACAGAACCAGTCTGGTTTGAGAATGCGCAAGGACAAGAATAATGGAAGTACCAAGGCTTCAAAGCCTGATCCGAATCTATCTTCGGTCACGATTCGTAAAAACTTGAACGAGACAGCCTTCTTCTTCCCCAACCTTGTCTCTGATGACGAGGGCGTTGTTCGGATGGAATTCACGATGCCAGAAGCCTTGACTGAATGGCGGTTCCTCGGCTTTGCCCATGACCAAAAACTGCGTTCGGGGTTCCTGACCGGTACCACGGTGACAGCCAAGGACTTGATGGTGCAACCGAACCCACCACGATTCCTGCGTGAGGGAGATCAGATCGAGTTTACTGTCAAGGTCAGCAATCAATCAGCGACGCAGCAAACCGGCACCGTCCAATTGACTTTTGCTGATGCGAGAACAAACAAACAAGTCGACTCCAAGATCGGGAACAACAACCCAAACCAGCAATTCGAACTCGCTGCCGGTGAATCCAAATCCTACTCTTGGCGTTTGAAGATTCCTGACGATCTGGGGTTCCTGACCTACAAGGCTGTCGGTTCCACTGGCAAACTCGACGATGGCGAAATCGGATATCTGCCCATCCTGTCTCGACGGATCCTTGTCACGGAATCATTGCCATTGCCCATTCGAGGACCGGCAACCGGTCAGTTCACGTTTGAGAAGCTGTTGAAATCGGGTCAATCGAAGTCATTGAAGCACCAATCCCTGACCGTGCAAATGACCTCGAACCCATCATGGTACGCCGTCATGGCCCTGCCCTATCTGATGGAATACCCGTACCAATGCAGCGAACAAACATTCAATCGACTGTATGCCAACGCCCTGGCACGACACATTGCCAACAGCGATCCCAAGATCCACCGCGTTTTCGAACAGTGGCGGGCCACCCCGGCGCTCGATAGTCCGTTGCAGAAAAATCAGGATCTGAAGTCGTTGATGATCGAGGAAACCCCTTGGTATCGACAGTCGCAAAGTGAAAGTCAGGCACGCCGAGATGTCGGAATCCTTTTTGATGACAACCGGCTCGATAGGGAAACAAGCAAGGCATTGCTGAAAATATCACAGATGCAGTTACCCGATGGATCCTGGCCGTGGTTTGCCGGCGGCCGTTCCAACAGTTACATCACCCTGTACATCACCACCGGCTTTGGACGCATGCGTCACTTGGGTGTGGATGTTGATGTCAAGGCAGCCTTGAAATCGCTGTTGCATCTCGATGCCTGGGTGACAGAGCAATACAACAACATTAAACCCGAGCACCGCGACAACAACCATCTGACTCCAACCATTGCGCTCTATCTGTATGGTCGAAGTTTCTTCCTGAAAGATCAAGCTGTCGGACAGCAACACAAGGTGGCATTTGACTACTGGGTAGCGCAGGCCAAAAAATATTGGCTGACACTTGGTTATCGACAGTCCCAGGCCCACCTCGCCATCGCGTTAAAGCGTGTCGATGAACTGGAATCTGCCAAGGCGATCATGGCATCCATCAAGGAACATTCCGTCACCGATGACGAAATGGGAATGTTCTGGCGTGACACCGAATTGTCATGGTGGTGGTACCGAGCACCCATCGAAACTCAGGCCATGATGATTGAAGCGTTTGACGAAGTCATGAACGATCAGAAATCAGTCGAGGACTGCAAAGTCTGGTTGCTCAAACAGAAACAGACCCAGGATTGGAAAACCACCAAGGCGACCGCTGATGCAGTCTACTCACTGCTGCTGCGTGGCAGCGACCTGCTGGCATCTGATGAAATCGTCCAGGTCTCCCTGGCAGGAAAACCGATCAAGCCGCAGGACATCGAAGCGGGGACAGGATTCTACGAAGCTCGGATCGTCGGTTCGGATGTCAAAGCAAAACAGGGCAACATCGTCGTCAAGAAAGAGGACAAGGGCGTCGCTTGGGGAAGTGTCCACTGGCAATACATGGAGGACATGTCCAAGGTCACCGCCTATGAGGGCACGCCCCTAACACTGACCAAGGAACTGTTCATTAAAAAGAACACTCCCAGCGGCCCCTCACTCGAACCCGTCAAGGGTCCGGTCGCGGTAGGTGATGAACTTGTAGTCCGCGTTGTGCTGCGGACCGATCGAGACATGGAATACATCCACCTGAAAGATTATCGAGGCAGTGGCACGGAACCGGTGAACGTATTATCCCGCTACAAGTTTCAGGATGGACTCGCCTATTACGAGTCGACCCGAGACACGGCCAGCCACTTCTTCATCGACTACCTTCCAAAAGGTACGTACGTCTTTGAATATTCAACCCGTGTACAGCTGCGAGGCAAATACCAGACTGGTGTCGCCGAGATTCAGTGCATGTACGCACCTGAGTTCAATAGTCATTCAGCGAGCCTGCCCATCAGCGTGGAATAGGCCCTGATTGGCATCCCCGGCTTGGCATTCTTAGTTCCTTCCCGATAGGGAAGGAACGGGCGAAGTTCTAAATTGAAATCAACTCGAACACCAAGGCTGCCAGAATCGCACCTGCCAGCGGTCCGGCAACCGGTACCCAGGCGTAACTCCAATCACTATCCCGCTTACCCGGAATTTTCAGCAGAGCATGGATAATTCGCGGCCCAAGGTCGCGAGCCGGATTGATCGCGTATCCCGTGGTACCGCCAAGCGACATACCAATCCCAAACACCAACAAGCCCACCGGTAGTAACCCGAGGGACCCCAAACCCAAGGTAGCTGGCTCAGTCCCGTGCACCAACTCAGGGGCAACGATCAGAAAAATCGGGAGTATCAAAGCAAAGGTCCCGACCATCTCACAAAAGAAAGCTTGGACTGAGTTGCGAATATTGGGTGCCGTTGAGAAACAGGCAAGCTTGGCATCGGCATCCGACGTGACATGAAAATGCTCGCGGTAAAACAGATAGACCAGAGTCGCTCCGACCATCGCCCCTGCGAATTGGGCAAGAATGTATCCAGCACCTGTCGAGAGTGTCTCAAGATCCTGGAGCATGAGCGCCACGGTAACAGCAGGATTGAGTTGAGCACCGCTATACTCATAGCTGCAGAATGCGCCGACATACACAGCGACGCCCCAACCCGCTGATATCACAATCCATCCGGCATCGTGCCCTTTGGTGCGTGTCAGCAGAACATTGGCGACGACACCATTTCCAAATAGAATCAACAGCATGGTTCCAATGAATTCAGCAACGTAAGGATTCATGTTTCCCTCGGTGAATAGCGTTCATTTTCTTTCACGCCCCTTCAGGACGCCGGTAGATAGTTCTCTGCAACAAGACGAAATTCTGCCACCTGATTTTCACACCACTCGCCGTCATGGCCAAGTTCCTCAGCCAACAAAGCGGCGACGTCCGGAGCCATGGCAACTGCCGCTCGGGAATCAAGAAATAAAGCCCGGGTCCGCCTCGCCAGCACATCCTCGACAGTTCGCGCCATCTCCTGCCGTACAGCCCAGATGACTTGCGCTGGTGTGATGCCAAATGCGGCTGACATTGGTTTCGCCAGCGTCGGTTGGTCTCGTTCCAATTGTTGGATATGTGCAAGGTCAGTTCCATAAACAGCACGTTCATCGGTCACAACAACTTTGTCCAACGCGCCATGTAACCTGTAATTCTCTGTGCTGCATGGCTGAGCCTTCAGTTGGTGCAACTGAATCGCTTTATCCACGCAATCTTCGGCCATTTTCCGGACTGTCGTCCATTTGCCACCAGCGATCGTGATCAAGCCAGCCGTCGATACCCGAATGACATGGTCACGGGACAGCGATGCTGTTCGTGCAGACTTGTCACCCTTGACCAGAGGTCGCACACCCGTGAAATAACCAAGCACGTCGTCGGGTTCAGGTGCTCGTTCAAGGTAATCAGCCGCAGTCGTGAGCAGAAACTGTATTTCGTCTTGCTGTGGCTTAGGTTCAAGGCAGGCTTCGGCAATCGGCGTGTCGGTTGTCCCAATGATGACATGTTCATGCCACGGAATAATGAAGATTACTCTTCCGTCTGAGGTCTTTGGCACAATCATCGCCGTTGCGCCCGGGTAAAGAGCACGCGGCAAAACCAGATGCACCCCCTGGCTCGGTGCAATCATGGATTCCTGCGTGGAATCTTCCATTGAGCGGATCGTATCGCTGAATGGCCCAGCAGCATTAATCACAGCTCGGCCTTCGATTCTCGCCTCCTCTCCCGACTCGGCATCACAAACACAGACACCCTCAATGCGTTGATCTTGACCACGGATCAAACTGGTCACCCGCATATAATTTAAAAGACACGCCCCTGCATCATGCCCTGTTCGCACCATGCTGATCAACAATCGAGCATCATCGAATTGGCCATCGTGATACAGAACTCCACCCTTGAGTCGATCCCTGCTCAGCACCGGCACGGCTTGCAGCGTTTGGGAAACCGAAAGATTACGCGAGCGACCAAAGCTGTTGCCCACAGCAAGAAAGTCATAGACCTTCAATCCCGTTCCGTAGAAAAAACGCTGCCACCAACTTCGACATGGAATCACAAATGGCAAGTCATGAACCAGATGTGGTGCATTTAATCTTAGTAAAGTGCGTTCCCTCAGGGCATCACGGACAAGTGTAATGTTGCCCTGTTGCAGATAACGGACCCCACCGTGAACCAGTTTGGTACTGCGACTGGATGTCCCTTTTCCAAAGTCTGACTGCTCGACCAGAACAACACTCAACCCGCGAATCGCTGCATCCATGGCGACAGCCACGCCAGTGGCTCCACCTCCGATCACAACCACATCCCACGCACCCTCGTGAGCATGGAAGCGTTTCAGAGCATCCGCGCGATCCATTCCTGATTGACTCACGAGGCGGGTTCCCAATTACCGGCACGACTCAACGCGTCCTGCCAGCGACCACGTCGATAGGTAACTTCGTCAACCGACATCGACGGTTCGAACACGCGATCCGTCTGCCACACACTAGCGATTTCGGTCGTGCTGTTCCAAAAACCGACCGCCAGACCTGCAAGAAACGCTGCCCCCAGAGCCGTTGTCTCGATGACCTTCGGGCGAATCACAGGAACCTGGGAGATATCCGACTGAAACTGCATCAACAGATCATTGGCTGATGCGCCACCATCAACTCTCAATTCCGTCATCGGCATCCCCGAATCGGTCTTCATGGCATCCAGAACATCTGCCACCTGAAATGCGATTCCCTCCAGTGCCGCTCTGGCAATATGGGCACGCGTCGTACCACGTGTGATGCCAACAATTGCACCACGTGCATAGGCATCCCAGTAAGGTGCCCCAAGACCTGCGAAGGCAGGGACCATGTATACCCCGTCACTATCGGACACACTCGCCGCTAACGTCTCGACCTCGGGCGCCGAGTCAATCATCTGAAGGCCATCCCGTAGCCATTGCACGGCAGCTCCGGCGATAAAAACACTTCCCTCGAGTGCATACTGGTGGCCCTGATCCAGGCCGCAAGCCACAGTGGTCAGTAGTTTGCTCTTGGACGGCACAGGCGTATCACCCACATTCATCAACATGAAACAGCCGGTTCCGTAAGTATTCTTGGCCATCCCATGCTCGGTACAGTTCTGCCCAAACAGAGCGGACTGTTGGTCTCCTGCAGCCCCGCCAAGCTTGATCGAAGCCCCCAACAAATCAGCATCCGACTCACCATACAGATGGCTCGATGGCAAGACTTCTGGCAACATCGACATTGGAATCCCGAACAAGTCGAGCAAGTCATCATCCCACTGGCAGGTTTCGATATTCAACAACATGGTGCGTGAGGCGTTGGTGACATCGGTGGCGTGCACTCGTCCACCGGTCAGGTTCCAGAGCAACCAACTGTCGATCGTTCCGAATACCAATTCGCCCCGCTCTGCCCTGCCCCGCGCGTCAGGGACATTGTCAAGAATCCAACGGATCTTGGTGGCACAGAAATAAGCATCAATCAGTAACCCTGTCTTGGCCTGCACCTGATCAGTATGTCCTGCCTCACGCAGCGTATCACAGTACGGCGCCGTGCGACGATCCTGCCAAACAATGGCGTTCGCGATGGGCTGACCCGTGGCACGATCCCAGACGACGGTTGTTTCTCTCTGATTGGTAATTCCAATCGCGACAACGTCATCAGCCGACACGCCAGTCTGATCCAGCACTTCACGTCCGACGGCCAATTGGGTCTGCCAAATTTCATTGGCGTCATGCTCGACCCAACCCGACGCGGGATAATGCTGTTCAAATTCCCTCTGTGCGACACCGACTATCGACCCACTGTGATCAAACAGAATCGCACGGGAACTGGTCGTCCCTTGATCAAACGCCATCACCACTTGCATGAGTTGTCCTCGCTGTTGACCCTGACTGGGCATGATTATTCTGTATCTGTTGCGGCCCCGAAAAAATCCCCGCTGGCATCCTGATCACTGATCCGGCAGGAACCCAATTCAGGCAACCGGCTGTCATGTCAACAGAATCCGTCATTCTAGTGGGCATCGCGCTGGTCATCAGACTAACATTTATGGATTCCTCCATGTCCTCCAGCCGAAAAAAACTTATGAGAACCCTTTGTTTCGCTGTTGCAAGCCTTGCTCTAATAACGACCACGCTGGCGTCAGAATCAACCAGACCCAATGTGCTGTTCATTTCGATTGACGACCTGAATGACTGGCTAGGTTGTTACGGCGGACATCCCCAGGTGCAAACGCCCCACATTGATCGTTTGGCGCAACAGGGCGTGCTGTTTTCAAACGCGCACTGTCAGGCACCGATTTGTAATCCTTCGCGGGTAAGCATGTTTTTGGGAAAGCTGCCATCCACAACGGGCATGTATTTTCTTGGACCCAACTTTCGAACGGTCGAACCAACGCGTAGCGATCAAACTTTGTTTCAGACCTTTCGCGACCATGGATACTTTGTCTCAACACGGGGGAAAATTTTCCACGGAAAAGCAGATGCTGCTTCGTTTGATCATGTTGAAAAATCGACGGGTTGGAGACGAGGGGCTGAAAAGTTGCGGTACACATTGGCCAAGACACACCCACTCTGGGACTGGGGTCAGGTTGACGTCCCCGATGAAGAACAGCGGGATTACCAGACAGCGGCGTGGGCCGCACAGGAACTACCCAAGTTGGCCGCCAGGGAGAAGCCTTTTTTTCTGGCCGTGGGATTTCACCTTCCCCATGTACCAATCTATGCCTCGAAACGCTGGTTCGACCTGTATCCCCTGGATAGCTTGCAGTTGCCTGAGACGGTAACCGTCGATCGTGATGACCTTCCTGAAATCGCAAAACAACTGACGTTAAACCCGACAGCACCGCGACATTCCTGGATGGTCGAGAGTGGTGAGTGGAAACACGCCGTGCGAGCTTACCTGGCTGCCAACAGTTTTGTTGATCACATGGTAGGTATGCTGTTAAAAAGCCTCGCTAACAGCGATGCAGCCGACAATACCATCGTTGTTCTCTGGAGCGATCATGGTTTTCACCTTGGTGAAAAGCTTCGCTGGGCCAAACGCACACTTTGGGAAGAAACAACCCGCGTTCCCTTGATCTTTGCAGGACCGGGTATTGCTACCGATCAGTTATGCCCTCGACCAGTCGGACTGATTGATGTTTTCCCGACGCTACTGGATTTAACCAGTCTTCCCCCAAGGGCGGACCTCGAAGGTAAAAGCCTGCAACCACTTCTTAAGAATCCCAAAGCAAAATGGAATCGTCCGACAATTTGCACGTTTGGACCCAACAACCATAGTTTGCGTGGTGAACGGTACCGATACACTCGCTACGCCGATGGTAGCGAAGAACTTTATGACCACATGAATGATCCCAATGAATGGAACAACCTGCTAGCGATCAAAGAACCCGGCGTGGAACATCGACAAGTTGCCGATCGCTTGAAACACTGGTTGCCAACCTACAACGCTGATCCAGTCGCAGGCAGCGCTGGGTCCGACTCGCCCATCTACGGTGAGGGTAAAATCTCACTGAGTGAGGCGATGAAGAAAGGAGAAGCCAAACGAAAAGCAAAGTAACGTACATGGACGATACGCTTTTAAGGCATTCGCACTCCACCACTTATCAGCATTGACAACACAACCCCTGAGCTATTTTTCACCACTGATCTGCCCGGCTGTTCTGGGAACAGAATAGTGGAAATAGCCAATCATCATTTCGTCGTCAGTCTGGTCGCCCCAATACACATCCACCTCCCAATTGGGATTACTGAGGTTATTCTCACTGTTGTCGTAGACAGCCTCACTTCGAATTCGGCTACCGGAAGCAACTGGGATCGGGTTTTCCAACACATAGGTTGTCTGCCAATTGAAGTCGTAATTCGGAACGTTTAACAACATACGTGACTCACCACGGGGAGTCACCAATTCGTAGTTAAATGATTTTCCACGCGTATGCATGTGTGGGCTGAATGCCAACAGCTTTGCCCCAGCCGGCAAGGACTCACTTTTCGCAGTGATTCTATGCGCTTCGGCTCCCTGTGGGATAGCGTTTCGCATCCGGATTCCGTTTCGCTGAGAGCCGCGGAAATCTCGTGTCCACGCGCTATCAGTCTTGACCTCATGAGTCACCGTGGCTGGATCGGCAAATACCAAACCGAGATGGCTTTGGTCTTTCTGAGGAATGCCATTTGGGGTGTAGTGTACTTGGAAATATATTCGACTACCTGCCGGTATCTTCTTCGCGTGGCCGGGTGGAAATGGTTCCACTCGGGACCCAGGAACGAAACCAAAAAAGTAGGTGCGGACTGCAGCAGAAAGAACTTTCCGTTCCTGCCCCGGCGGCACCACGAATGCGAGGATGTGGTGAACCACCTCGCGATTCCCTGGCCGCAATTCCGCGGCCATCACCCATTTGTCTTCGATGAACCCGGGATCCTGCATAAAGAAACGGTATCGCTCTTCTCCTGTCGCCCGAATTGACTCTGGAACAAAGGTCACCGGCACCACCAGATCTGGCTCCCGCGGTAGTTGCCAACCCTCAGGCTTTTCTGACAGGGGAGGCAACTCTAGGTCGACACCCAGTGGACCTCCAGCATCCGCCCATTTCTGAATCAGGTTTTTTTCTTCCTCACTAAGATTTCGATCATTCGATAACTTTTCGTGTTCGTCTGTTGCATGCCATGGTGGCATTCGCCCATCGCGGACAACTTCTGCAATCATGTCCGCCCAACACGCCGCATCTTCGCCATTGGTCAAAGCAAATGGGGCAATCTCACCTTCTCGATGGCAGCCAATGCAATTCTTTCGCAAAATTTTAGCAATGTGGCTTCCATAAGTGACTTCGCTCTCTGTGTCCACTTTCTTGGTTCGGCTGATGATGCAACCTGACGCCTCGGTACGAGCGACGGTCACCTCTTTGCCCTCCAGCAAGTCGTCCAGAGCTAACTGCAAATCACGACGACGTGGTTCGTCAAGTTTGTGACTGACACCCCATTGATCATCTACACGGCCTCGATATCGGAGATTTCGTTTTTCATCATAGACAAACACCTCTGGAGTTCGTTTGGCACCAACCTGATCCGCGAATAAATTGGAGGGGTCTTTCAGGACCGGATAGGTAAGCTTCTGTCGCAATACGAACGCTTCAATCTCTTCGAGGGAATCCTGACGATTACTCATGATCGCCAAAACTTGAACAGATTTTGAATCGTAGACTCTCGCGATTGACTTCAAACGGTTCGCGTAGTGTTTTGCAAGCGGGCACTCCGTTCCGAGGAAAGCCACCACGAGATAGGAATCATCGGAAAAATCCTGAAGCTTGAACTCACGACCACGGAAGTCCTTCAAATCAAGACTTTCCAGCTTGATTGGCTCGAGCGCGGGAGCAGCGGCGTGCACACCGGACTCACCTGTCACTACGGACAAGCAAGCTGCCAGCCACAACAACCAGCCCTTCCCAACCACGCTGCCAAATGCCTTACGCCAACACATAAACGTTTCCAGATAAATACGGTAGTTTTCTTTCGATAACGGCCCTTAAGGTACTCCATCATCCCGTGGATGAGAGGATCATCTTTGCGTAACAATCTGTTGCAAAACCCCGCAAATCATGACGATCGCCTTGAAAGCCCTGTGACACGGCTTTCGTCGAACCTGGTGATTGTATTACCCCAGCAAGCTCAATGGCAGGGATTCTCCATTTCATAGCAGTAAAGCCGACCTTCCGCTCAATCCTGTCGCCCGAATTGACTCTGGAACGAAGGTCACCGCGATGAGCCCGACTCAGACCAGTCGCGTTAGACTGATGCCCGCCATTTGCCAATGTTGCACCCCCCGGATACAGATTTGATACAAAGCATTCGCCACTCGCTGCCGTGCGATCTTGAACAGGTCTGGAACAAAGATGACAAAGACGCTTGAATTCATGACTCCCGAATCGCAATGGGAACGGACACTCAAGAACATCGCGACAACGCGGTTGCAGATAGCCATGGTGATCACGGGAGGTGGCACTGGGGCAGTTTCGCGGTGCTTCCGTCGCTCCGGAGCCTCCATCAATTTCCTCGAAGCTGTCGTGCCCTACTCTCGTCTCTCGACTCACCAATACCTTGGCCGCGAACCAACCGAGGGTTACGCCGCACCGAAGACTGCCCAAGTTCTGGCCGAGGTTGCGTATTGCCGCGCCAATTCACAAGGCGACAGACCGGAACAAGCAATGGGGATCTCACTGACCGCATCGTTACCTACCCATACCACAATCGCCGACGCAGCAGACGTCAAATCCGCAGTCGATCACAACGCTTCGAGTCAGAATGCATGCATCCACGTTGCATCACATGGCGTTCGGGACCAGCGGATCTGGTCACTCCGATTCCCCATCGATACCTACAACCGTGAGGCGTCCGAAGCGATCGCAGAACAGATGTTCTTGATCGCACTACGTGAATCACTCACTCAAAATGATCTCGACCGTGATCTCGATCCTCTGACACCCTTGCGTGAGGCAGGGCTTATCGTAACAAGCATGGCAAGCTGAATCACCAACGTTCAATTGTCGGCGATAGCAGCGGCCAGTTGCTCGTAGGTTCGTTTGCTGTCCATTCTCGTGCCGCGATTATCGAGGGCAATTTGGTACAAATGCTGACCGCAACTCGTCGGGTAAATTCCTGTCACGCAGGCCTGGCAGAGATGATCTGCTGGCTTGCCGATCGCACGTGAAATGGCCTCCACGGGCAGATACCTGAGCGAGTCGGCCCCCAAGTCATCAGCCAAACGCTGCTGGGCTTCGTCCGTCAGCAATCCTACTGGTGAGAAATACTTGGGCGCAATCAACTGATCAATCGTACTCATATCGATCCCATAAAAGCAGGGCGCGACGATGGGTGGACAAGCGACCCGAACATGAATTTCCCTCGCTCCACCCACCTCTCGAATCCGATCCAGCAACACGTTCATGGTCGTGCTGCGAACAATCGAATCCTCCACCAGAATCACTCGTTTATCTTTGAGTACTTCCCTCAGGGGTGTGTACTTGGTTGCAGCCTTTGCTTTTCGCGCCCGCCCGGCCTCGATAAAGGTGCGACCCGCATAACGATTACGGATCAAGCCTTCGCGACTCGGGATGGCAAGTTCATAGGCCATCGAGTCCGCCGCTGCTTTGCTGGTATCGGGAACGGGTACGATGATCGTGTCTTCGGGATTTAAATCGACTCCACCATATTCACGTTCCGCCTTGGCAAGTTCAACGCCAAGCTTAGTACGACTCAGATAGACACTGCGATCATCCAAGGTACTGGCAACATTCGCGAAATAGATCCACTCGAAAAAGCAGTGCTTCGGTTTTTGCTCGGGAGCAAATCGCTCCATCCGGAATCCGTTCTTGGGGTCAATCACAATCGCATTGCCAGGCGGCAGTGACTTGATCTGGTCATTCTCGAAACCGAGATTGAGCAGCGCGACACTTTCACTGGCAGCGGCAAACAACGGTCCTTCGTGGACATAGCACATTGGCTTGATGCCCAAAGGATCGCGGGCCACGATCATCTCGCCCTCGGCAGTCAGCAAGGCAATGCTGTAAGCCCCATCGAATCCGGCGGTGGTTTTTCGCAGCACATCGATCCAGTCGATTCGGGACTGTGACTTGCTAAGCAAGCGACCGAACTCGTGAAGAATAATCTCAGTATCTGTATCGAGCGCCAGATGATGATCACCATCGGCCAAAAGACGTTCTTTCAAGACACCATAATTTGATAACTGCCCATTGAAGCAAAAACTGAACCACTTTCGTTTGTGAATGTGTTTGCGTTCAAATGGTTGGGCGTAGTTGCGGTCATCCTGACCGCAGGTGGCGTAACGGACATGCCCGATTGCAGCACGTCCCGCCAATGACTTCATCAAGGACTCTGCCTTGGCACGGTGATTCAGGCGAAAGACCTCCGTGACCGTGCCGACATCCTTGCGATTTTTGAGGAGCGAGGGGCAATCCGGGTCAAATGTCGTCATCCCAGCTGCAAGCTGACCCCGGTTTTGGATATCCAACAACATCCTCGGCAGCAACCTGGAAATGTGCCGGGGTCCATCATCGGTGCAGAGTGGACTGCGGCCGCGACCAGACAAATGGTAAATGGCTGCAACACCACACTCGTGATGTAGTTCGCTCATATCAAGGGTATTCCCATGGAGATCAACACCGGCGTGAGATTAATATATCGCTTTCATGCAACGTACAGCATTCCAAAGTACAGCGGGCTTCCAAGGTCGTCGATTCCCCATGACAATTGAACTTTTCCTGGCGATCCATTTTTCCCGCCGTGGGCAGTAAAATCACTTAAAAACGCACGAAAAAATCATTTCCCCCAACCGATCTATGGATACACCTACACCTACACCTACGACCAAGGCACTACGGCGAGCAGCCATTGAACGTGCCCGCAGTGTTGTCGTCAAAGTGGGAACCCGCGTCATTACGACACCCGACGGGAAATTGGACCGACATCGCATCGATCTACTCTCAGCACAATTGTGTCGAATCGCCGACACAGGCCGTCAAACCGTCATGGTCAGCAGCGGAGCCGTGGGCGCTGGCATGGGCAAACTGGGCCTCAAACAGCGTCCTGCCGGTTTGGCGCAACTTCAGGCGGTTGCCGCTATCGGCCAAACCGATCTGATGCAGGCGTACCAAACATCCCTGGCAAAGAGGAGTCGCCACGCGTCGCAGGTCCTGCTGACCGCAGAAGATCTGCGCCGACGCAGCGGCTACCTGAATGTCCGCAATGCTTTGATTCAAATTCATGCCTACAATGCCATCGCCATTGTCAATGAAAATGACTCTGTTGCCGTATCTGAGTTGATGACGACCTTTGGCGACAACGACCGTCTCGCTGCGCAGGTCGCTGGTCTGCTGCCTGATGCAATGCTGATCATCCTTTCGGACATCGACGGACTCTATGACGGTCCGCCCGATCATCCGGATAGCAAGCGGATTGAGTTGGTAGAAACCATTGACGATTCGACCATAGCGTTGGCACAGGATCAACAGAGCACACACAGCAAGGGCGGCATGTCCAGTAAGCTCGAGGCTGCTCAGGTGGCAACTTCGCATGGGCAAACGACCATCATTGCCCCCGGACGGGATGATCAAGTGCTCGACAAGATTTTCTCGGATGTGCCGATCGGAACGCTGTTCATTCCACCCGAAAAATCAATCCGTGGCCGACGGCGCTGGATCAGCAGCGCGGCTCGCGTATCCGGCTCTTTGACGCTCGATCAAGGGGCAGTCGATGCAGTCTGCAACCAAGGTCGCAGCTTGCTCGCTATCGGCATCACTGATAGTTCCGGAGCATACCAGCAAGGTAGCGTTGTTTCCATTCACAACACGACTGGTCAGGAAATTGCCCGAGGCCTTACCAACTATCCATCCAGTGACGTCGACAAAATCATCGGCCAACCCAGCGAATGCATTTCTGAAATTCTTGGACATCGTCCCTACGAGAACGTCGTCCATCGCGACAATCTAGTACTCAGTAACCAACCCGAGTCGTGATTCAGATACCAATGCTTCCATGGGGCATCGTGCCCCCCAGGGTGCTCGTGGCAAAGCCCATTATTATGCTGCGGAGAATGAGTGCCGGTATCCGCTTGAAAATCACACGAACATCGATGTTGGTACCCAACAAATGCGAGAAAAAGACAGGCAACCGATCATGGTTTTCTCCAGATCACCGGCTTCCGCCGTCTGGGGTATAACTCCAGGCACAATGGGCATTTGGTTCCGTCACAACCGCGAGCAGTGCAGTACTCACGGCCGTAAAAAATGATTTGCAAATGCAGATCATTCCATGCTGACTCTGGAAACACTTTTTTTAAATCGCGTTCTGTTTGCACCACATTTTTTCCGCTGGAAAGTCCCCAACGCTGCGCCAGGCGATGAATATGGGTGTCGACCGGAAACGCCGGGACACCGAACGCCTGAGCCATCACCACGCTGGCAGTCTTGTGACCAACGCCCGGCAACCCCTCAAGGCCTTCAAATGACGGTGGCACTTTGCCTTCATACGCATCGATCAGAATCGCCGAAAGACCTGCAAGGCTTCTGGCTTTCTGCTTCGATAGCCCGAGTGGACGAATGATGGCCAGTATGTTCTTTTCACCCAGTTCACGCATGGACCGAGGTGTGGGCGCGATTCTAAACAGCTCTGGTGTGACTTCATTTACCTTTTTGTCTGTACACTGTGCACTGAGCAACACAGCAACCAACAGAGTAAATTCGTCGTGATGATCCAACGGAATTGGTGTCTCTGGATAGAGTTCTGCCAACCGTGTGCGAATCAGATCTGCTCGTTCCTGCTTTTTCATTCGTTGAGTTCCTACACTCTGTATGTCAACAGACAAAGCATAACCGCATGTCAGCACAACGTAATGCCCTTCACCGACGCGTGGCCAAAGGCAGAGCACTGATCGTGACACTGATGTTGATGGCGTCCCTGCATCTCTCAGTCAGCGTCAATATCGTCCTGGCTGATCCAATCACGACCATTCAAACGCTTGGCCATCCCTTCCGAAGTCACGACATTGAACTTAGCGAACAGAATGGCAGTCTGGTCATCAGGACGACCGGTAATGATCCCTTTTTGGTCTGGCAGTGGAGCGAACCACTGCAACCAGATCAACACGTGCTGGCATTCGACTATTTCTGTGCTGATGGCATTCAGCAATTATCGATATTCGCGGGCCCTCCCATCACGGCCTCGACACAACTTCAATTGCCAGATTTGGCCATTGCCGAGGGCTGGCAGGAATACGCTGTTGAGTTATCCGCACCCCAAGGGGTTGAGTTTCCACAGCGAATGACGCTACTGCGTCTTGATCTTGGAAATGAACCTGACCATCGCATTCGACTTCGCAACATTCGAATCCGATCGCCCACTCAACGGGAACTCGATCAGACCGCCAATCGACTCGCGATTCGCAAAGAGAAAATACAAGGAGCAAACGCGATAGGCAGTTATCTTGATACGTCTTTTCCGATGAAGTTTACAGACGTGGCAGTGGCGGCAAAAACAGTGACGCTGCGAGGTAAAATCTCGCCCACCCTGCCCGCTTCGACATGGAAAGGAATCCAACTCGTAGAGTACCCTGCCCATGTCCAAATCGACCAGAATGGGATCCCATTAAGTGACTCCATTCAGTTTCAAGGCAACCAGCTTGTCGTAACAGTGCCGCGAAAGCTGGAGAATCGCGACCGTCTGTACAGCGGGTGGCGTCTGAAGATTAGTCAGCCCGACGAAACGGTCGGCCGCTTTGTGTCGGCACGACATTACGCAAGTGTATTTCAAACAACCTCATCCAACGCCAAGGTTTCTCCGACTCGGCCTGCAAGCCAAAAAGGCCTGAGCGCTTTCAGCAATCGTGGCCCACATACCGATTTGGTTGAACTGGGCGTCAGCGCGGTCACGTTGAATCTGGTCTTAAATCGGTTCCTCACCAACGTTGATGGGCCGCAAAGGGATCGCATCGGAACCACAGGTCCACCAATCTATTTCAATCATGCCGCGTTTGATGCCATAGATCTGCTCGTTAATTTTTGCCGCCAACACGAAATCGTTGTGACGGCAGTCGTGTTGATCCCACGCTCGAAGAATAGTAGATCGCAATCGGTGCTGGTGCATCCAGAAACCGATGGCGGAGTTTATGCCATGCCCGACTTGGCAACATCGCGCGGCGCGATCATTTATGGTTCGGTGCTACAGCGAATTTCTCAACGTTACAGCGACCCAAATCAACCTCCCGGTCTGATAGCCAACTGGATCGCACACAACGAAGTCGATTACCATCCGGTCTGGACCAACATGGGAAAGCAGCCAGACGAGATATGCATCGAAACTTACTATCGATCCATGCGGATGATTCACAATGCAACTCGTTCCCATAATCCACATGCCCGCGTTTTCATCTCATTGACCCACAATTGGCAGGTTCCACACGCAAATCCCTGGGGTCAACTCTCCCCCAGAGCAACTCTGGAAACTCTGCAACGTTATGCGATACAGGAAGGTGACTTCGCTTGGGGCGTCGCCTACCATCCCTATCCTCAAAGCCTCTTCGCAAACGTGGCCTGGCAAGACAACAAGGTCGGTAATGACTTTGACACACCTCTGATCACGATTCAAAATATTCACGTACTGGGTGAGTTCCTGAAACAGGACTCCATGAAGAACTCGAACGGACAAATGCGACCCGTCCTACTAAGCGAACAGGGATTCCACACTCCGTCCTATGAACAAGATGCTCAAGACAGACAGGCAGGATCCCTGCTTTACGCTATGAGGAAAATCCAATCTTTTCCGTGGATCGAATCGTTTCATTATCACCGTTGGATTGATCACCCGGCTGAAGGAGGCCTGATGCTTGGGCTCCGTACGCTACCCACCAAGAACGAACCTCATGGACAACGCAAACGTGCATGGGAGATTTATCAGGCAATCGGCACCCAAACCGAGGCCGAAGCGACTGTTGGCCTGCCTCAACCAGACCAACCGTGAGTTGCACGGGACGCAGTCAGTTACCACGATTGCCAGGCGGCATCAGCGTTGGTACTGGCCAGGCACAGTTGCATGAATCGAACACCATCTGCTCCAGCAGCCACACTGGGATAAAGGGCGGATGCTGAATCGATGGTCTCGCCTCGAATGGCTCGACGCATGTCCGTGAAGGCATCTCGATACACATTCGCAAACGCCTCAAAGAATGCTTCGGGGTGCCCGCCGGGAAGTCGGCACGCCGCCACGGTTGTTGGCAAACTGTAAGCAGCGTTTGGATTTCGTTCATAGATTTTGATTGGCTGCCCCAATGCACGAACAACCAACTGATTGGGTTGTTCCTGCCGCCATGCCAAGGATGCCTTCGTGCCGTCGACTTCAATTGACAAATCATTCAAACGCCCATGTGATACCTGGCTCCAAGTGACCATCCCAGTTGCACCTCGGTCAAACTGCAGCATCGCATGACCATAATCATCCAACTCATGGTGAGGTGAATACGAATTCATGTGGCTAAGGAGTCTCGATGGCCTCAAACCTGTTATGAATTGGACAAGGTGAAATGCATGAGTCCCCACATCCCCGAGTGATCCAGCGCGACCGTTCCTGTTTGGATCAGACTTCCACGCGCCTCGCGTTGGTGTTTCGTGAGGGTCCATTCCATGCATCCAACCCTGCGCGTAATTGGCTCTGACAGCGAGTAAGTCACCCAGTTCGTTCATCGCAATCAACTCCCGTGCCTGACGAACAAGGGGATAGCCCGAGTAGTTGTGCGTTAGCGCGAAAACAGATCGCGATTCATTCACCGCTGCGATCATGGCTTCCGCGTCAGATACGCTGATCGTCATCGGTTTGTCACAGACCACGTGAAAGCCAGCCTCGAGCGCCGCACAAGCGATTTCACGGTGCGTGTGATTGGGGGTTGCGATCGAAACAAAATCGATGCGATCGTCAACTGGACGCGCCATTTCTGAATCAATCAATTCACGGAATGACCGATATGCCCTCTCGGGCGCGATCCCCATTGCCACCGCCGCCTTACGAGCACGGTCAGGGTTCGAAGAAACGGCACCTGCAACCAATTCCGCTTGTCGATCAAGTGTCGCCGCCGTGACATGCACCTTGCCGATAAATCCAGTTCCCCCGCCACCAATCAATCCCATCCGCAAGGGTCGATCACTTTCCTGTGCCATCATTGGTTCTCCGTAGTCTCCACCAGACGTTCTCTCAGCCCGCCAACGGCTGCAGGCCTGATCATGAAATTCATTGCTCTCGTGATCCGACTACCATCACACCCGATTGAGTGAGAAGCGGATTCAATTTCTGCCGGGAATCTGCCCGGGTATCGAACCATCAAGATAACGCCAGTTTTTCA
>Ga0315334_10000783_pt1 | contig 19324 bp, 15 predicted proteins | sample M150034915metaG_FD_205555 | JGI IMG/M metagenome (GOLD analysis project Ga0315334, IMG submission 205555) | Ammonia-oxidizing marine archaeal communities from Monterey Bay, California, United States - M1 500m 34915 | ecosystem: Environmental > Aquatic > Marine > Intertidal zone | place: USA... | reverse complement strand
AAGGCCCTACGATAGTTCCACCCACACCATGGCTGAGATCATGGGTGTGCAGGTCGATCCGGTGGGCGGTGCGGTCACCGGCGACCTGCGGGTGCTTGAGGATCCGATTCCAGTGGCAGGAACGGTGGAGGAAAGCACCTACCACGTGCTCGATGGCCAACTTAACGACAGTTTCCGTGCTGTCAACCTGCTGCTCGAACAAGGGGGAAACGTGCAGCGGGTCACACAACCCAGTGGCGATCTCCGTCCCGGCGACTTCATTGTAGAGGCGGCGCCACCGGTTGTGACCGAAGTAGCACGCCAAACCGGAGTCGACTTTGTCGCCGCTGATTTGCCCTCGACCGAGATCCTGAGCGGAGTCTCTAATTCCCGCATCGGCATGTACCGACGCTATGGCGGTGGCAATATGGAGGAAGGCTGGACTCGATTGGTCTTCGAACAGTTTGACTTCCCATACGCCTCCGTTATGGACGCCGAGATACAAGCCGGTGACTTAAATGCCAGCTACGACGTTCTTGTGTTCCCGGACGACTCGTGGGCTGCGATCACCGGACTTCCGGGGACGGATGGTGGAGGACGGGGTGGTCGGGGTGGTGGACGTGGCGGCAACACACCGCCCGACTACCGCAGCGGCATAGGCACTGAAGGCGTACAAGCTATCCGTGACTTCGTCGAAAACGGTGGCACCGTTGTCGCCATGGGGGGCGCCACCGACTTCGCCATCCGCGCTCTCGACCTGGGAGTTCGGAACGCACTCACAGGGTTAGACTCGATGGAGTTTTTCTGTCCCGGCTCGACGTTGCACGTCGATGTCGACCCCACTAACCCTCTCGCCTGGGGGATGCCCAAGGATGCGCTGGCTCTTTTCTGGGGCAGCCCTGCTTTCGAAATCACAGCAAGCGACGCCTACAATTACGATCGCGTCGTCACCTACGCTGAGCGCAACATCCTGCAAAGTGGCTGGCTGGTCGGCGAAAAGCACCTGTCGAAACGGGCTGCTGTGATCACAGCACGGGTCGGTGAGGGCAAAGTTGCCCTACTTGGCATCCGGGCACAGCATCGCGCCCAAACACACGGGACCTACAAGTTGCTCTTCAACGCGCTAATAAACTAGGGAGGACAATGCTCGGTCTGAAAATTGGAGGCCGGGCAAGGAAATCCTTGTGAGGTCTGACTAAAATAGCCCATCCTATCGCCGACCCCACGAGCTCTACTTGCTCTGCCAGTCATAGGCGTGCAAGAGTTGCCTAATATCTGTTTCAAACAATCCGGAGATATCCTTGGGTAAAGGTGACCGACGAACGCAACGCGGCAAGATTTGGCGCCAGACACACGGCAAGTCGCGCAGGCGCGCGCAAGAGAAGGTCCGGGCACGCCAACGGCACGGCCCGAAGCCATCTCAGATCCAACAAAAGAACAAAGGAAACTAGTTCCGGAGTTCTCTCGTACCCTGCTAGCACGCTCACAGATGCACGTGCCATGGGAGCCCCTGCGCAGATGACAACCTGATGCGGGCATTCTCTTTTCTCCATTGTGCGGACCTGCACCTCGGGGCCACGATCAGGACACTCACCGGCCTTCCAACCGAGTTCGAACCACGCCTGAGCGAGGCACCAATAGCAGCTCTCGACCGGATCGTAACGACGGCTATCGAAAAGAAAGTCGCCGGCGTCATCATGGCGGGTGACGTTTTCGATAACACTCACCCCACCAGCGTGTACACCAAGTGCCAGTTCCGCGATCGCCTTCAAAAACTCGGGGCCGCCGGCATTCCGACATTTATCGTCACCGGGAACCACGACCCGCTCGACAACACCGTCAGCAATATCGTGTCCCCGGAATTAGTGCACTTTTTCGGTACCAAGGTTGACGACATCCCGCTAATGCGGGACGACGAAATTCTTGCCCACGTCTACGGCGTTTCGTACGGAACCAGTAAAGAAACCAAGAACCTTGCCACCGAGTTCCCCAGCAAGCCCAAAGATCCATTTTCCATCGCCGTGCTGCATACCAACGTCGCTGGTGAAACCGGCCATGATTCTTACGCCCCCTGCGAACTCGCCGACCTCGTAGAAAGAAAGTTTGATTACTGGGCTCTCGGCCACGTGCACACACGCAAGACGTTGCGAGAACAAGGGCCAGTCGTGCACTACCCGGGCAACGTACAGGGGCTTCATAGAAATGAGGAGGGGCCCCGGGGGGTCACGCTTGTCGAGGTCGCATCCGACAGATCAGTCGAAATATCACCCGTCTGGACCGACACCATCCGTTGGCACCGGAGGGAAACCTCGATTGACGATCTCAAGTCCGTGAATGACGTCATGAACATGTTTGCCGAGATCAGCGACGAAATCAGCGGGGATAGTCCGGACCAGCTGAACATCGTTTCATGGAAATTGAACGGCTCAGGCCCAGTTCACGCTGAACTGCGGAATCCTATTGCTCACGACGGTCTGGTGGAAGCGTTGCGAGAAAAGCACGCTCCTGAACCCCACGACGGTAAGGTTTGGCTGCGGCAATTGAATGATGAAACCAGCCCTGCGCGTGACATCGATCAACTGCGCAAGCAACAGGATCTGCTCGGTAATCTGCTAAGCCTTGCCGAAGAGGCCCGGCACAACCCAGGCCCCCGAGTGTCGGCCGCGATCGACAACGACCTCGATTCCAGTTCGCCGAATCAAGTCAGCACGGCGATCGAGATGGAACTCGAAGAACTGCTGGGATCGCCTGACCTTTACAAGGCGCTCGGTGAAGATCCGTGGAGCACCATTGACTGGAATCGAGTGCTGGCACGCTCCGAGGTGCGATCGATCAACGAACTTCTAGACAAAGACGTCGATCCATGATCTTCAAGCGCTTCTACATCGACGGATTTGGTATCTGGTGCAATCAGACTTTCGATAGCCTCGATCCTGGGCTCAATATCTTCGTCGCCGACAACGAAGGCGGCAAGACAACCCTAATGAATTTCGTGCGAGCGATGTTGTACGGCTTTCGACCAAGCCGCAGCGGCAATCGCTACGAACCCCTGCGCGGAGGTAAGCACGGCGGATACCTCGAGATCCACGACAACGGCAAAACGTTTCGCATCACCCGAACGGACGATGGCAGTTCCACCGGTGATCTGCAGATAACTGATGAGTCCGGAAATGAATTCCCCAAGCCCGAGGACACGCTCACGAAATTTCTCAACGCCACCTCGCGAGAGTTATACGAGGATGTATTCGCGTTCGATCTCTCGGCGCTCCAACGGGGCCTGGACAACGATGAGATTTTAAAAGCAGGGATGGCAACTTCGGGAATTGAACCGCGCGGCTTCCTTGAAAGCCTCAAGGATGAACGCGACACGTACTTCCGGAAGACTGGCCGTGGGAAAAGCCGGAAAGTACCGGATCTCCTGAAAGACATCGAGAAGTTACAGACAGAAATCAAGCCTCTTGAACAACTTCCCGAAGAATACAGCCGGCTGCTGGAGAAACGTGGATCGCTAAAGGAAGACTCGGTTGCTCTTGATGACAAATTGAAGAAAAGCCGAGACAAAATCAAGACGGCTGAAATGCATAAGAATGCTTGGCCCTCCTACAAAGACCTCCTCGATGCTGAGTCGGCACTGGAAGCTTTCAATGTTTCTACCGGGAAAGCCAAAACCGCCGAGAAGATCCATGCCCAACTTATCGAGGAGCTGACCGAGAAAAAACGTGAGCTTCAGGAGTTGGAAGAAGACCTGCTGGACGAGTTCGTTCCCCCACTTGCCCCAAGTAGTGGCAATAAGGCGAAATTAATCGGGCCAGTCGCCTTGGCGCTGGTGGGGTTGGCACTGGTGGGATTGGCGCTTTGGGAGCAGTCGTGGCTTGCTGGAATGGCGGGAATGGTCGCCGCTATAGTCGCGTACTTCCTCTATAGACAGATCGAGACCCCTAAGGACGAGCAAGGCAACCAGAACAAGCCCCGGCAGACCGACCTTCAGTTGGTCAGAGACCAGCTCGAGAAATTAGATGAAGGAAGGGAGCAATACAAGGAAGCTTGGCTCACCTTCAAAGCCAAAGCTGACAAACAAGAAGATGTGAACGGTCTTCGGGCATGTCTGGAGAATATCGGTACCAAGAATGAGAGCGAGCGCCTACTTGTCGCCGCTGAAACTGCAGTCGAAACTACTGAAGAAGACGACAGCGCCCTCAATAAAGAGATTGGAAGAATAGAAGCAAATATGACCCAACTCGAAGGCGACGGTGATCTCGACACCCTTTTGCTCAAGAGGGAACAGAAACGTACGGACCTGAAAAGCGCCATCGAAATGTGGGCCGAGCTTACAGTGACAGAGAAATTGTTCGGTCTGGCCATGGAAGCCTACGAAAAGAATGACCAGGACAGCATCGTCGAGCGGGCATCGAAATATTTTTCCATCATGACCCAGGAAGCTTATTCACAGGTTCTCGTGCCACGGGGCGAGCAAGATAAGAAGAAAATCCAGGTCGAAGCGACTGCATCCGGAAACCGAAAGGAGCCCGACGAGCTATCACAAGCTACCAAGGAGCAGCTCCATCTCGCCATGCGTCTGGCAAATGCCTCGCACTACGCTGAGCGTTGCGTCGACCTACCCCTGATCACCGATGACATCCTGGTTAATTTTGATGAGGACCGTGCCAAAGCGGCGGCAAAACTTCTGGTCACCTACGCAGCTGACGGCCACCAGGTACTTTTATTCACCTGCCACCGGCGCATGGTCGATGTATTCAAGGCCCAAGCTCCCCAAACTAAGCTGATTCGGTTGTCACCAAGCGTCGTTTAGTGGTAGGAATCCAGCTACAAACATACGTTTCGATTGGACGCACCTGGGGAATTACATGAGCGAAACTAAATCAGGATCACTGGATCCCAAGAGCCCCAACACCAAGACGCAAGGCAGCGTCTCTCGTAGGGGTTTCCTCAAGGGTCTCGGAGCCGGGGGGATTGGCTCCGCAATAGCACCAGCTGCTGTGCTGGGGGCCAGCACAGTGGCAACCGCAGGTGCTGTCGCTGCGCCCGTGCAGGGCCGAGGCGAAATGGTCGGACCTGGCCGAGTGCCGATCCGCCTTCAAGTCAATGGTGAAGAGGTAGCAATTGACGTTGAGCCGCGAGAGACGCTGCTCGACGTGCTGCGCCAGGATAAGGACACTAGCGGAGACTATGTCGATTTCACCGGCAATAAGCGAGTCTGCGACCGCGCCAGTTGCGGGGCGTGCTCGATGCTGGTCGACGGCCGTCTGACATACGGTTGTACGATGCTGGCGATTGAGGCCCAGGGGCATGAAGTCATCACCGTCGAGGGCCTCGGAACACCCGGCTCCATGAGTGCCGTACAAGAAGCGTTCGTGGAGACTGACGCTCTGATGTGTGGGTTTTGCACACCAGGAATGGTTGTCGCCGTTACCGCATTATTGGAGGAGAATCAGGACCCCACTCGTGACGAGATCCGCAAGTCCCTTGACGGCAACATCTGCCGATGCGGGACCTACCCACGCATCTTCGAGGCAGCTGAAATAGCCGCGGCGCGGATGAGGGGAGCATAACGATGGCGACTGAACCTAAGAGCCCGAAACCTGCCACCGTGCGCAACAGCGAAACCCTGCGTGACGCTCTCGAAATCGAAACACCCCGTATGCGCAAGGCGATCGAGGCAACCCGCCCCGAAACCGTCGAACGATGGGCACAGGAAGCCGCTGAGCCACGACAGTGGTCGTGGCCAAGCGAACGGCGTCTGATCGGCCAGCGTATCCCTCGCCTCGACGGCGCCATCAAGGCGACTGGTGAAGCAACTTACTCATACGACATCAACCAGCCGCGCCTCTGTTACGGGAAAATGCTTCGTTGTCCCCACGGACGCGCCCGTATTGTCTCGCTCAACATGGCAGCCGCCGAGAGGGCCCCTGGGGTTGTCGCCGTGCACGTGCTTGCTGAAACGGGAGCACTCTTGCGTTATCACGGGGATCCGATTGCCGCTGTGGCGGCGGAAACCGAAGAACAGGCACGTGACGCCCGGCGTCTGATCGAAGTTGAGTACGAAGTGCTGCCCCACGTTGTGACCGAGGAAGACGCGATGCTGCCCGACGCCCCCCAGGTGAACGAGGACGGCAACATTCGCATCGGCCGGTTGCGCAGTTCAGGTGATGTACAGGCGGCGCTCGAAGATGCTGATGTCACCTTCGAAGGAACATTCCGCACCCAAGTACAGACTCACAGTTCACTAGAAACCCACGGCGTCGTCGCCGAATGGAACGGTGACGACCTAACGATCTGGGCATCAACCCAGGGGGTGCACGCTATCCGTCAATCTTTAAGCAATTACTTTGAGATTGACGCCACTCGGGTCCATGTCGTGACCCCGGTGATGGGTGGAGGCTTCGGTTCCAAGCTTGGTCCCGGAGTCGAGGACGCAACGGCGGGCGAACTAGCGCGCTCCTCCGGTCGTCCGGTGAAGATGCTTCTTGAGCGAGATGAAGAGCATCTTGACACCGGCAACCGGCCCTCAGCGGTCGCGCGGATACGAGCTGGCGCGACGCAAGATGGAACACTGACCGCCTTCGAGGCTACTGGTTACGGTACCGGAGGCATCACCAGCGGTGCTAACTTTCCGATGCCATACATCTATAGTGTGGCAAATTCTTACTACCAAGCCTCTGCGATCTACACAGACGCTGGTAACCAGCGTGCCATGAGGGCGCCAGGTCACCCGCAAGGCTCCTTTATTATGGAAGCTGTGATGGACGAGCTCGCTACTCGTCTGCAGATGGATCCGGTCGAGTTTCGCCAGAACAATCTCCCCGAAGATTCTCTCTGGATTAAACAACTTGACCTTGGCGCCGCCGGAATCGGCTGGGAAAACTGGCACCCGCCTGGAGACCCCACACCAGGCCCAATGAAGAAGGGGCTTGGCTGTGCCATCTCCACTTGGGGAAGTGGTGGTGGTCGAACGCGGGCATCGTGCACCATCCACCCAGACGGTTCGGTAGAAATGAATACCGGTACACAAGACATTGGCACCGGGACAAGGACCATCGTTGCCATCGTCACTGCCGAAATCCTCGGCCTTGAGATCGAGGACATAACCGTAAACATCGGGAATTCCGATTATCCCTACTCGGGATCGTCGGGAGGTTCAACTACCATTCCCTCGGTCTGTCCCGCTGTCCGCGTTACGGCAGGGCTGGCACTGGAGGCGCTTTTCGAGCAGATAGCACCCCAATTAGAGGTGGTGGCCGACCAGCTCGAAGCCCGTGTTGGGGCCATCGGTGTTATCGGCAACCCCGGTCGCTCTTGGAGCTGGTCAGAGGCCTGCAGAATGCTCGGCTCGCAGCCAATTTCTGTCAACGGTCAATGGGAGCGTGGATTGTCATCATCAGGGGTCAGCGGCGCCCAGTTCGCTGCTGTCACCGTCGACACGGAAACAGGCGTGGTAACCGTCGACAAGGTATCAGCGTTTCACGACTGCGGGTTGGTGATTGATGAGCTGACTGCCGAAAGCCAAGTCAATGGTGGGATCATCGGCGGCCTGAGTTATGCTCTGTTCGAAGAGCGAATCATGGATCGACCTACCGGACGTATGGTCAACCCGGACTTCGAGATGTATCACGTAGCCGGGCCGTCAGACATGCCTGAATTTGACGTCCACATGATGGACGTACCGGAACGCGGCGTGCTCGGTTTAGGCGAGCCGCCAACCATTCCGACGGCGGCAGCGATTGCCAACGCCGTCGCTAATGCCATAGGAGTCCGCGTGCATTCGTTACCGATTACCCCAGGAAAGGTTCTCGGGGCACTCCACGAGGGACCGGAGGCAACCCTGCCAACGACCCGTTTTGACTTGCTTGACGCAGCTATTGCGGCAGCAGCTGAAGGGAGTGACGACCAATGAAGGCATTCGAATACGTCGCACCCACAACTGTCGACGGGGCTATAGACCGGCTTGAGGAGCATCCCAACAACTCGCTGCCAATGGCTGGTGGGATGGACCTGATCGGGTTGATGAAAAACTATGTCCTGCAACCCGATGTCATCGTCGCTCTCGGCGATATCGGTGGCCTGAGTCAGATCGAGGCAACCGATGATGGCGGTCTGCGCATCGGCGCCATGGTCACGATCGCCGACATCGCGGCAGACGATCACATCCGTAGCAACTACCCTGCACTCGCAGCAGCAGCCGCCGCTGTCGGTACACCACAAATCCGTAACCGCGGAACAATCGGTGGCAACCTCTGCCAGCGGCCACGTTGTTGGTACTTCCGCTCGGAATACTACGACTGCCTTCGCAAGGAAGGAAGCGCATGCTTCGCGGTCGATGGCGACAATCGCTACCACGCCATTTTTGACACCGCCCCCTGCCCCATAGTGCACCCGTCAAACGTAGCGGTCGCGCTGCAAGCTTATGGTGCCAACGTCGTGGTGGCAGGACCTGGTGCAGATGGCGCCCTGTCCGTTGAGAGCATGGCAATGGGTGATTTCTTCGTGCGGCCGGCGAACAACGTCCACCAGGAGAACGTCCTCTATCACGACCAGATCGTCGCAGCAATTGAATTAACTGGTACAACCGCCAACTCGGCCAGTTACACGATCAAGCACAAACAATCGCACGACTGGCCATTGGCAATGGCGAGTGTAGTGCTTGATATGAATGGCGACACGGTGAACTCGGCTAACATCGTCATGGGTGCGGTAGCACCAATCCCTTGGCGTGCCGAGGGCGCCGAGCAGTACCTCGTGGGCCAGACGGTGACCATCGGGAGTGCCGAGGAAGCCGCCGACCGTGCAGTCGCCGATGCTGAACCAATGGAGCACAATGCCTATAAGGTGCGGCTGGCCCGCACCGCCGTGAAGCGCGCCATCCTTGAGGCGGCCGGGGTCGACTGGACCACCGGATAAGCAGGAGCTAACGATGAGTAAATCGGACGTCAAAACAGGTTGTTGCCGCTACCTTCGAACCCGCTTGATGCACCTTCCCGACATGGAGCCAGATCCACATACGTATGGCTTCGATCTCAGTGAGGTGGGACATGTTTGGTGTGACAAGACGATGCGCGTTATAGGGCCAGACGACGGGCTGGTGGCGGAAGAAAAGTGCGGCCCGGACCGCGTCTGCTTCCAGGGAAGCTAAAGTACAACAGGAATTACAGCCACGAGGGCTGTTTCCCTCTGCCGCTGCATCGTTAATAAGACGATGCTAGAATTGACATTCTGTAAGCTGAATACGATCCGTCCGGACAGGAGATTCTGATGATGAGAAAGACAGCGCTTTGGGTCTTGCTCTTGGCAATGGCTATCACGCCGGCAGCGATCGCGACGACAACATGGAGCCTTGAGGGCGCGTATGTCGAGGCGCGTTCCGCGCAGGTGTTTATCGGCGGCTGTGTCTGGAACTCTGAGGCAGTAACGATCGGCCGAGAAGCCATCATGGCCTGGAGGATCGAAAAAGGTCAGATTGATGGCATCGATGTCACCGGACTTTCCGTCGTGGCGGCGATCGCAGGCGAGGCGAACTTGGCTATGGAACCCGACGCGCCGCGCCGCACGGTACTGTACGTTGACGAGATGGCTAACAAGGTGCAGCGTGAGGCTCTCGCCGAGTTGTACACCAACCGGAACGCCAGGATGTTCGGGAACGTCATTGACGTCATTGCCACACCGATCAGCTTCGTTGACACGAGTGAGGGCTACAGCGTTCGTGCCGGTACCGAGGTCGAACTCACAGCAACGGCTCTTCACATCGATCACAAAGCTTTTGAGCAATGCGGTGACGCGCAATGGTACGAACCCTTTGTGCCCCTGCAGAATTCGACCCTTGGTATGACTATCGAGCATTCGTACCAAGGCGTCGCACTTGATGCGCAATGGAGCGATCCGAATACGCAGAGTGCTTTCCTGGGTCGCTTTTCCTTCTGAAACGGACCGTATTTACAGCGAACTCCCCGATGTACTACCGAGGGTCTTCTTTGCCTCATGCGCGGCGCCCCACCAAGAGGCGTCTTTCAGACCGTTATCTTCGGGCCGTGCTTTTCCTGACCGCCACGGTCGTGTTGGTGTTCACTTCGGCGATGGGGCACACCGCAAGCTTTACTATTAGAAACCAGGACTCGTACAGGCTAACAATTACTGATGGCGGTCCCCCCGAGAGCCTGGAAAATTCAATCGCGCAATACGTGGAGGATCGCTCGCTCACCGTCCTGAACGGAGACAACGAACCATTGATGGATCTCTGGTTCGCGAGGCAACTGCCTTCTCCGACCGATCCCAACACCCATCCCGGTGTCGCATACAGCACCCTCAACGAAGGCGTTGTATTAGCTGTTATGCGCTTGCATCAAGAGCACAACGATTTCCGTGACCAACCTGTTGGTGCCGGGATCTACTTGGCCCGTTATCTGCGACAACCTGACGACGGCAATCACCTCGGTGAGACGACCTACCGCGACTACGCTGTACTAACCACTCCCAAAGCAGATTCAGTCGGCCCGCAGGGATTTGAAGAAACCCTCAATCAAGCACTTGACCTTAATCTCCACCCCTTCGCCTGGGGTTTGTGGCCGGCAAACGAAGTTGTTACAGAATCAGAGCCAGGTATTGCAGCGTTTCAACCTGACAAATGGGCCGTCAAGCTATCACTCCCACGTGAAGACGGCAGCAGCATCACAATTGCCATGGTCGTGGCCGGCAACGAGTGGCACTATTGATCGTCCGCACGACCCCAATCGGAGCGCATCAGATCTCTTACACGCTTTGTCGCGTGCTGCCTGACACTGCCTTGGCGCTGCGCAACGTTCTGCGTGAAGCCGCCCGTTTGTGGATCGCCCACCTCGGCGAAGAACGCTACGAGGAACTACGCATGACGAGTGAAGGTGAGTCGTTCTTCACTGGCCGAGTGCGACTCGAACCTGTACCGCCGGAACGAGAGATGGTGGCAGTCTGGCTGCCATTTCCGCCAAATTTTTCCGGTCGGGTAAGACCCCAGTTGATAGACTTCATTGAAGCCTTCGAACCTGACCGGGGAATTCCGAAACCTCCTAAGGGATGGCCTGGATGGGATGTTTAAAGTCTACAATCAGTGTGGAATTGCTCCCTACACTGCGCTGGCGTCGCCTAGATCCGTGAGATTCTGGCCTGGATAGATTAAATGCATAAACGCCATTTATTGATCAGTCTTCTGCTTATTTCAATGGTGGCAGTGCTCATTCCGAAGCCAGCGGCTGCGATTCCCGCTGCGACATTCGTGCTCGGTGCAATGATCGGCGATTCCCTGAGCGAAGTCCTCCAGGTGCGCCTCACGACAGTAACCGAGGGGTTCAAGAACGCTCCACTTTTCGGCGGCCGGCTGGGCTGGAGTATTTTTCCATTTGCGATTGAGGGAAGCCTTCTGTACAGCCCCAGCGCCATCGACTCAACAGGGGGTGACAGCTTCAGTGCCAGCATTATGTACGCCGAGGTCGAAGCCCAACTGCTGATCCTCCCCGGACCTGTGTCTCCGTTTCTCGGAGGGGGCATCGGCCTTCACAGTATAAAACTACAAGTCGGCACCACCCCACGGGAAACGGTTATTGGCTATGTCTTCGGAGGGGGCCTGAGGGCGACCTTCGGTACCCTCGGGTTACGCGTGGACATAAAGGATCACATCACCCCACTGGAAATCACTGAACTTGACCCGAATTTCATAGACGCTCTCGGTATGGCAGTTAGCAACAACCTGCACAACATCGAGTTTTCTGGCGGCGTAACAATTAAGTTCTAACCCGTGTGTCGAATGCCGTCAGGGTCAATTCGTCAAGCACCGAGGTGGCGACGGAAAAAGCGCACGATCAAGTAGGCGTCTATCAGGTAGAACGGAGGGCGCCCTAGAGTGTAGTGACCACAGGGCAGCACCACTCGCCGGAAATCAACATTCGCCTTGTCCAGCGCGTCGACCAGAGCCTGGGAGTGCGCGGGCAGAAAGATCGGATCGTAGGCTCCGGAGATCATGAGTAATTTGGGTTGACTCTTCATCAGCCGTGTTGCGAAGTGAACCGGCGAGATGGGCGCCCAGCACCGTCGTAAAGTCTCGAGATCGATGTGCTGATCGAGGCTGGCACGCACGTGTTGAGTAGCAAGTCCGGACCACACAACGTCGGCGAACTCGCCAGCGACGTGATTAAGCGCGGCAGCCTCGAGGTCCTCGTCATGAGCTAACGCCAAGAATCCAATGCATGATCCGAGGCTAGTGCCTAAGAGACCAACATGCCGATACCCACGCTGTCGCAACCACTGGACGGCCAGTCGAACTTCAACGACGGCACGCCGTATCGATTGAATAGTCAATCCTAGAATCGGACTGACCATGGCATCGGCGCGTACCATGTACCCGGGGCGCCGTTCCTCATGATAGGGCAGAGTCATCCGTAAAGCGCTGAATCCACAGTGATTAAGAATATTACACGCCTGGACCATCGAACCCTTGTCAGCATTCCACTGTGGGACGACGACGATGGCACGACCTTCCGCGCTTGGGGATTCGAATAACCGGGCCGAAACACGTTGCACCTCAATATCGGAGGAAGGAAATGGAGAATCAAAGGCCAAGCGGGTGCCGTCGAATGTCACTCCTGCGATTTCCTTAGTTCGATAGAAATTTTCACTCCCTGCACACAGCGCCGCAGCAACCTCAACCAACTCAGGTCCTGTGCCCTCGAGTTCAACGTCCCCGAGATTTTCCAATCCCCAACCAAACGCCTGTGGGCAACGGTCGGCGGCATCGTCCCCATAAATTGAGCGTTCCCAGTGATGAAAGAATTTGCGGAACATGGTCATTTGATGCTACCAGGGTGCCAACCGCGAGAGTGGCTAGCTAGCAATCGTACCGGGGGCTAGTTACGCTGCCCTAACAACCTGAGTTGCCGCGGTAGGAGAGATCATCATTACAAGGCCACGTGACCCATATCGACGTACCAAAATAGTCTGCACGCTCGGACCGGCCAGCGAGACACTCGAGCAGATTCGGGCCTTATTCGCCGCAGGCATGGATGTCGCCCGTCTCAATTTTTCGCACCAGACGATCGACTGGCATCGAGAACGTGTCGCCATGATTCGTGACGTATCGGCGGAAGCCGGCTGGCCGATCGGTATTCTCCAAGATCTCCCGGGGCCCAAGATCAGAGTCGGTAACTTCCCCGATGGCCCAGTGGAACTTAAAGTCGGTCAGGAGTTCACCCTCACAGCAGGCGGAGCCGATGGCGACATGTGCGGTGTATCCGTCAACCAGAAGGCCCTTATCGAAGCCGTCGAGCCTGGCGACCCCATCCTGCTCGCTGACGGGACAATCCGCTTGCGCGCTGTTCATATTGAAAATGACAGCGTCGCTTGCGAAGTTACGGTTGGCGGTAGATTAGGATCCCATAAAGGGGTGAACCTCCCAAACCGCGCTCTCGCGCTGCCATCGATGACAGAGTATGACCGCGAAGCCCTGATAGCTGGCCTCGATATGGGGGTTGACTTCGTAGCCCTGTCATTCGTGCGGTCGGCCGATGACGTTGAGATAGCCCGCAAGGTCATTAAAGAACACGGCCGACACGTTCCGATCATCGGGAAGATCGAGAAGTTTGAAGCACTCGAAAACCTTGAGGGCATCATTGAGGCTGTTGATGCCGTGATGGTAGCGCGGGGTGATCTGGCAGTTGAAATCCCGCTGTGGGAGGTCCCACAGGTTCAGAAACAGGTCATCAACGCCGCCAATACTGCTGCGAAGCCAGTCATCACAGCTACACAGATGCTGCTATCAATGGTTGACTCTCCGCAACCCGCACGGGCGGAAACAAGTGACGTTGCCAACGCCCTGTACGATGGAACCGATGCGGTCATGCTCTCTGAAGAAACTGCTGTTGGTAGTTACCCAGTCGAAGCCGTCGAAGTAATGGCAAATATCTGTGTGGCCACTGAGAAAAAACTTTGCCAACCTGGAACCTACCGCAAGCTCCCGGCAGACCGCCGCCATCTGGTACCGGACGTTGTAGCCACCGCTGCCTGCATGGTGGCACGGCACCTCAATGCCACGGCTTTAGTCGTACCAACGCGAACGGGCAGCACCGCGATCAAGATCGGTGCCTGCCGTCCCAGTCAACCGATTATCGCCATAGGCACGCATATCGAAACGGTAGGCCGCATGACCTTGGTGTGGGGAGTCGTACCGATTTACGGCGAAGACCTATTGACCCATGAGTCGATGCTCATGGAAGCTGAACGCCGAGCCGAAGCCTCAGGACTCATCAAAAAGGGCGACTTGCTAGTAATTACTGCTGGATTCCCTGTAGGTGGGCCCGGGAGTACCAATACTGTGACCGTAAAAACGGCGGGTGAGCAACTCAGCACAATCAACACCGATTGACGATGAGATGCTTCACCGCTCCGATGATTCTGTACATCGGGCGCCTGCAAACCGATACCCTCATGCTCGTTGACAACAACGGACGTATTGGGGTCCCAGCCGAGGAAGGACCCGCCTCCAGCTGTTGGTACCGAGTCAGCGCGCTTTAAAGGCACCATCCTTTCAGGCGCCTTGAACGCACACAGGCACGCTTTCCAGTTCCTCCTTCGAAGCAAGGATGGCGCGGGCGCGCCATTTCGAACTGAAACGCCTCAATCAAGCTAAGTTAGCGGGCCACCGAATTGGCCCATCATGTATTTGTCTTCCTACCCTCTTAGGGGCATCATGACCCCTACCCAAGCCACGGTCGGCAGCGGCCACTAGGCAACCATCCTCGGCTTGGTGTCAGATACGCGAGAGAACGTCATGGAGCGGATCGTCGAGTGCGTGCCCAATTTCTCTGAAGGGCGCAACGAAGGGATCATCAAGGAGATCACCGATACCATCGAGGCGGTTGCCGGCGTGAAACTTCTGGACGTCGATCCGGGCGCCGACACCAACCGTACCGTGGTCACCATGGTGGGATCACCCCAGAACGTAGCAGAGGCAGCATTCCAGGCGGTGAAGCGAGCGGCGCAGCTGATCGATATGCGCCAGCACCGCGGCGCGCACCCACGCTTCGGCGCCACCGATGTGGTCCCCTTCGTGCCGGTTTCCGGCGTGACGATGGACGACTGCGTCAAGCTCGCGGGCCAGGTCGGCAAGCGTATCGGCGAAGATCTCGGGATCCCGGTGTATCTATACGAACACGCGGCATCGCGACCGGAGCGCCGCAACTTATCGCGCGTGCGCACCGGCGAATACGAAGGTCTCGCAGAGAAGCTCGCGGACGACGAATGGCAGCCCGATTTCGGTCCTTCTACTTTCAACGCCGAGGCAGGCGCCACGGCCGTCGGGGCGCGCGAATTCCTGATCGCCTACAACATCGATCTGAACACCACTGAGCGCAAGTATGCCAACGAAATCGCCTATGCCCTCCGAGAACGTGGCCGTTGGAAGCGCACCGGCAACATCGAGCCCTTCTATTACAAGGGCGACATCGTCCGCTTTCCAGAGGATGGCACTTACCCCTGCGGTCCCTGTAACTTCGTCGGCGACTCCTTCAAGGCGCTCGAGGAACACTACGCTGAGGTACACGACGGCGATCTGCAAGCGCGCTACGAAGCCCTCGGCATCGACCCCGAAAACCCCAGCGGACCGGTGTTCAACGACGGCCAGTTCAAGGACGTTAAGGCGATCGGCTGGGTAGTCGACGACTACAACCGGGCGCAGATCAGCATCAACCTTAACAACTATAAGGTGAGCCCAGCCCACGAGGTGTTCGAGGCTGCTCGTGAAGAGGCGAGCAAGCGGGGCATCTCCATCACCGGCTCGGAGATCGTCGGCGTGGTCCCTTACGAGGCGATGCGGCAATCAGCTGTTTACTATCTTCGCCGGATGCGAAAGTCGACCGGTATTCCGGTGCCGGACCTTGTCGAGACCGCCATCCAGTCGCTAGGCTTGCGCGACGTCGCACCCTTCGAGACTAAGGAGAAGGTCCTCGGGATGCCGGGCGTCGATGGGCCTTTGGCTCAGCGAGCAACGTTCGACTTCGTCGACGCAGTCTCGCGCGACTCGCCGGCCCCCGGCGGAGGCTCGGTGGCGGCGCTGGCTGGCGCCCTCGGTGGCGCCCTCGCCGCGATGGTGGCCAACCTTAGCGTCAGCAAAGGAGAATTTGACGACCAGTACGAAGCGCTCTGTAAGATCGCTGATCAGGGCCAGGCGGTCAAGGACAAGCTTGTCCGCGGTGTCGACCAGGACACGGCAGCCTTCGACCTGGTGATCGAAGCTATGCGTATGCCACGGGACACAGAGACCGAGCGCGACGAACGCGCTACCGCGATGGAAGAAGGCTACAAGGTAGCTACTTGCGTCCCACTGGCGACGGTCGAGCAGTGTCGTGACGCCCTGAGGCTCTGTGCCGAGATCGCACCGATCACCGACCCGAACATGGTGAGCGACGTAGGTACCGGAGCTCTGCTGGCCAATGCCGGGGCCCAAGCGGCCGCCTACAACGTCCGCATCAACCTACCGCACATCACCGACCAGGATTTTGAGGCCGAGACGCACACAACCTTGACCGGCCTGCTGGAAGAGTGCAGTGAGCTAGCTGCGGCGGTTGCCGCGGAAGTGGAACGAAGTCTGGGCAGCTAGATGCCGTTGGCTGCGTTCAGTACCCAATTCCCATGCCAACTGCAAGAGCGAGGAGCCGGGGATCGAGGGTGATGAGGTGAGCACCGTGGCGTCTCGCGGGGTCGTCACGGAATGTTTAATCGGGGGCTGCGAAGTAATGCTAACCCCCTACTGGCCCACACCAACGAGAGAGAGCTAGCGTGTGCCGCCGCCGAGTGGCACTGTTAGCAATCCGTGATGAACATTTGCTAACCCTCGGAAAAACGGGAAGAACCATTGATCGATCCCCTTGAACGCGTCGCCAAACACCGCAGGCTATCGGAAAAAGTCGAGTCCTTCACTGAATCAGTTATCCGGGAAATGACCCGAAAGGCGATGATCAACAACGCCATTAATCTGTCTCAGGGGTTCCCTGACTTTGCGGCTCCAGAGGTCGTCAAACAGGCCGCCATAGACGCTATTAATACCGATATCAACCAGTATGCGATCACGTGGGGTGCAAAAAGCATCCGCGATGCGATTGTCACTAAATTTGGTGAACAAACCGGGCTCCAGATCGATTCTGAGCGTGAACTGACCGTAACTTGTGGGGCAACCGAAGCAATGATCGCAACGTTGCTGGCACTCGTGAACCCCGGCGATGAAGTGGTTGTCTTCGAACCTTTCTACGAAAACTATGGCCCGGATTCTGTTCTGTCGGGCGCCACACCACGATACGTCTCTCTCGAGCCGCCGAATTGGACGATGGACATTAGCGAGCTCGAAGCAGCTTTCAATGACAACACCAAAGCAGTGATCATCAACACACCCAATAATCCAACAGGCAAAGTGTTTTCTCTTTCGGAACTTAAAGAGATTGCTCGGTTGTGCCGACAGTATGATGTCATTGCGATTACAGATGAGATCTACGACCAAATTATCTACGGTGAACCGGACGCACCGCTGGTACACCACTCGCTAATGACTATCGACGGGATGCGTGATCGAACCGTGGTAATCAACGGGATGTCAAAATCCTATTCAGTAACCGGCTGGAGAGTTGGATGGACAATTGCTGAGCCAGCGATCACCGAGGCAATCCGTAAGGTGCATGACTTCCTCACCGTCGGCGCCGCTGCACCTCTTCAAGAAGCTGGCGCAATTGCCCTGTCATTACCTGACAGCTATTACCAGGAGCTTGCCGACGATTACCGTGCCCGCCGCGACCTCCTCTGCCAAGCACTCGATGACACCGGGTTCGGCTTCACTGTCCCCGACGGCGCCTACTACGTGATGGCCGACATCAGTGCCTTCGGTTACCCCAATGATGTCGCTTTTGCTGACTTCTTGGTCGAGGAGATCGGCATCGCAGTTGTCCCCGGCTCATCTTTTTATAGCGAAGCGGAGCGTGGTTCCCAGCAAGTTCGATTTGCTTTCTGTAAGCGTATGGAAACCTTGGAGGCAGCGGCAAGCCGTTTTGCAAAGCTGACGTAGCCTCAGGAGAAACCCTGATATGGCCATAATGAAACAAATCACGGTCTTTCTGGAGAACGTACCCGGCCGCCTTGCAACGCTATGCAATACACTCGAAGAACGAGGTGTGAACTTGCAGGCGATGACCACTGCGGAATCGAGCGAGTATGGCGTAGTCCGGATGATTGTCGACGATGTGGACGCGGCAACCGAGGCGCTGAAGCAAGTTGAGTTGCCCTTCTCGATCGTCGATGTGCTCGGCATCGAGTTCCCGGATACACCCGGGGCATTAGGGAAAGTTGCGTTGCAACTAGCCAAAGCCGGCGTCAACGTCGACTACGCTTACATCACTGTGGCGAGCCAGTCGGGTAACGCATTGGGCGTCTTCAAGGTCACCGACCCACCGAAGGCAGAGGCAATTCTCACCAGCGACGCATCAGAAGATCAGTAAGACAGTGGGGCACGGAGCGGCCGCCGACTACAACACAGGGGCTCGCTTCATCTAGTCTGTCTCCTCTGGGAGGCACAGGGGATCTAAGACTACTGCGTAGAGGGGAGGGCGGGGGCGCCACCGGTGCCGCTGTTCAACCTCGAGAGCACTGCGTACCCGGCAAACGACGCGGCCACCGATGCAAACACTGGGTGGATTGACGACAATGTGCTAACCCCCTCAGTCAAAGTCGACCATGAGACGACCACCACGCCACCTATTAGCATCGCACCGACTGCACTCACTGGAGACCCGCGCCACCGAAAAAGTGCCGCGAACAAAGGCGCCGCGAAACAGGCCGCGTAAAGGCTGCCGGAAAAGATCGTCAGTGAAAGAATGTCGCCCGGGGGTCTTAAGGCAACTAGGGCGGTCACCGTAGCAAACACGACCACCTGAACCCGGGTGAAGCGCAACGACCTTGCATCCTCAAAGTCACCCATCAACACTTCGACAACATCTCGCTGAATTGCACCGGCCAGGACCAGCAAGACCGAGTCGATCGAAGACATGGCGGCCCCTAACAACGCCGTAAGAATAACTGCTGCCGCAACCTGGCCCGTCACCTGCGGATCAGTTAACAGCGCCGGTATAACGGCATCGGTCTCTGCAACCGAACCGTCAGCCAGCAGCCCGCGTGCGAGAACCCCAATAGGCAACAGGCAGAGGTACGAAAAACCAATGGCGGCAGGTGCCACGATCATTCCGATGCGTAACGCTCGGTCGTCTCTAAGGGCAAAAAACCGTGATACCTGGCGTGGTTCGACGAGAAACTTCGCGCCGCCGGCACAGGCAATACC
>Ga0315334_10000781_pt1 | contig 19344 bp, 17 predicted proteins | sample M150034915metaG_FD_205555 | JGI IMG/M metagenome (GOLD analysis project Ga0315334, IMG submission 205555) | Ammonia-oxidizing marine archaeal communities from Monterey Bay, California, United States - M1 500m 34915 | ecosystem: Environmental > Aquatic > Marine > Intertidal zone | place: USA... | reverse complement strand
AGAGTGTATGGTAAAGATGGAGTAAAAAAAGCTTTAAAGGGCGGTATGAAAAAAACCATATCTAGAGAAGCATTTAGTCCTTCCATATTTAAAGAAATGGCTAAAGGATATGCTCAATCATTTGGAGCAGAGGGAGTAACCGAGGCACTTCAAGAAGCATTTGTACAAACAGCTACTGAGGTAAATGCGGGAGCGTCAGTGAAAGATTTGTATACTTCAAAAGAATTCTGGAAACAATTAGGAGAAGCAACGGCGGCAGGTGCAGTTGCTGGTGGAACAATGGGTGGTGTAATGACTGGCCCTCTTAATTATTTTAGATTATCCAAAAGTTCAAAACCGATTGAAGGAAGTGCCATGAGCACTCCCCCTTCTCCTGAAATAAGTTATCCTGAAATAACAAAAGCTGGCTATGCGGTAGATCAAAGAGTAACTCTGACAGGATTACCCAACGTAGAAGATGCAACAGGTAAATCTGTTCCTCAAGAATATAAAATTGAAGGTTTACACACTCTAGATAGTGGTGAACAAATGGTAAAATTACGTAAATATAATTATTGGGGAAAAAAGTTAACTGCTGGTGAAATAAAAACTATTCCTTTAAAAGATATCCACACTTTAATATCATTAGAAGAAATCACAGAAGAGCCAGGAGGAGAACCAGGAGAAGATGAAGGAAGATTTTCTGCAATTCTAGACCATGATGGTAGAGCTCCTCAAAAATCTCAAGTAACAAACGCCACACAAGCATTGAAAGAAAGGGGATGGACTAATTCAAAACAATCTTTAGAGAGTGTTGTTGATTATAGAAATAAAACTGTTGAAAATGTTATACAAGAATATGAACAAGCAAAAGAAGAATACGAAGAAACAGGTGTACCTATTCCTCGTGAATTTATAAAATTTGAAGACAAGCTAGGCAAGACAGTAGATGAAGTTATACTGAAAGAAGAAGCTAAAAAAGTTTTAGACGTACAACATGCTGAAGAAATATTAGAGTTTTTAGATAATACTGATACTCAAAATTATTTAACTGATACAGAAGATGAGCAACTATCCAGATTAGGATGGTATAATGAGAATCCAGAAAGCTTAAGAGCTGGAGAATTAACAGAGGGGCAAGCTTTCATACAAACAAATCTTAAAAATACTAACATAAGTAAAAATAAAAAAGGCAAACCAAACAAACAAACAGATGGATTGTTAGCTTTAAGAGAAATAATTAAGAAAAGAATAAAACATACTCCACGTTTAGAAACAAGAAGAAGTTTAATAGGGGAAACTACAGTGCCCCCTTTGGGTCCTACATTAGGGAAGGAACGTACAGCTAAACAGATAGCAGAAGCTGAAGCTTTAACACAAGAGAAAAAATTATTTGATTATGAATTAGACAAAATAGAAGAACAAATAAAAAATCAACAAAATGAATTAGCTGATTTAGATCCTGCGAGTCCAACTTATGCAAACGATATTGCTATTAAGAAAAAAGTAATTGCAGATATGCGTAAAACTAAAAGACAACAAGCTGCAAGAGTTTCTGATGCATTGAGTAGAATATTAAGAATTGAAGAACTTAGAAAAAGAATGGACAATAGGGGTTTAAAATGGAATCCAAAACAATTATATAAAGAACAATTAAGAATAGCTAAAATAGATAAAGATCTTATTGCTGTTGCTTATTGGGAAAAACAACTTAAAGATGTGGGCCCTGAATGGAGAATAATGCTTCCATTATCTTGGGGTGGTTATCATATTGCATATACAACAGAAGCAATAAAAGCATTTCGTAAAATGATTAATGCTGAATTAGCACAAAGAAAAGGCAGCACACAAGATAAGTTTATTAAAGGACTTACAGCGGCAGAATTTAGAAATTTAACAGAACAAGAAAGAATAGTTTATAAACAACAAACAAAAAACATAAGATTATGGGAATCTTATATTGAAGAAATTATAAATGCACGACAAGAGTTTAATGATTTACTAGCTAGTTTTGATGTTGAACCAATTACATATTGGGATAAAAATAAAACAGGTCCTAGTATACGAGAAATTAGTAATATAAAAAAACAATTAAAAGGTTATGTAAAAAAAGATTATGAAACTATTGTAGATGAACATTGGAGTATTTCTGATAATAAAGATAGAGCTGGTTTAAGTTCTAAACTGATTGAAAATATTCCAGTCATTAGACAACAAATGCAAACTAAATTAAATGCTTTATTTGGGCAAGATGTTGTATCTTTAGATCTCTTTGGAAAACTACTTGGACCAGAAGGAGAAATTTTAAATGGTAAATTTTTAATAGGAGCCAGTGCAATTCAAGTTGCTTTAAATACACGACAATTTCTAGGAAAAGAAACATTAAATGCTGACTACTCTAGAAATTTTTTCATGTGGCATGAGTCAATGCATTATATTTTAAATAGTTTAGCTACTGTAGAAGAACGTACTAAGTTAATGGAAGTAGCTAGGAACAAAGGATTAAAACGTTTTGATATTAGAAAAAGATATGAAGGATATGGATATACTGAAACTCAATTATTAGAAGAAGCCATTTCAGAAATGTTTGCAGAATATATGACCATTACAAAAAATGGTGCGCTCTTTGAGCCAAGAGGATTCATTGGTACAACCTTTCAAAGAATTGCAAATTATATTAAAACATTAGGAGAAGTTCTTTTTGGTCTTGGATTTAATAGTGCTAATAAAATATTTAAAGAATATGATGCAGGAGTATTAAAACAAAGAGAAACTATTTTACAAAATGCAAATATTAAAAGAACAACTGCAATTAATGTAGCGCAAAGCGCTCACATATCTGTTGCCGATGCTACTAAATTTCTTAATCAAAGAAGAAGAAGAACTAAAGTAACTAATAATCTTGAAGTTACTGGAGACATGCTTACTAATATATTTATTTATAATTCATGGGAACAAGAAACTGAAAGAAAATTATTTAGAGAAACACAAAAAAATGGAATTAATTTATACCGAGGCATAGAAGGAGATATTACTCGAAGCTTTTTATTAAACATCAGTCACATCTTTAAAGCGTTAACAAATATTAATGGCATTCCTAATCGAGATCTTGCTAATTATTATACAGATAGATTAAGAATATTTACAGACAGAGATTTAAATATGCTTCTTAGCTATGTGCAAAGTAATGAACTTCTTGCTAACAGACTAAGATCTATTTATGATTCTTTTAAAAGTATAAAACAAACTCCTGCTCGTAATACTATTTTAAGTATAATAGCTGCATCAGTAGTGGGAAAAACAACTTTAAACAAAAAAACAATTTCTGGTTTTGCTAGTATACAAGCATTATTAGAAGAACTTAAAAATAATATTCCTTCACAGAGTGCAGTAAACATTTCCATTTCACCTAGAATAGTATATCATGGAACTTTTTTAGAAAATAAAATAAAAATTTTAAAAGAAGGATTTAAAATACAACCCTCTAAATATTCTGTACCAAGTGGTTTGTTTGGTCAAGGAGGTGGTTTTCATTTTGGAACTGAAAGTCAAGCTTCAGCTAGAGCAAACTTAAGACCTGATAGAAGAGTAACAGAAGAAGGAATTATTAATGCTGTTCTTCATGTATCTAATCCAGTACGTTTACCTGATTTAGGAGATAACTGGGGAGCTACGGCGTTAATAAATGTTTTAACTATGAATAAAAAAGATGCAAATGGAAATTATATTAAGTTTGGTGCAGAAAGTGATCTTGTAAACTATGGGGGTTATCACTTAGTTCATGATAAAATATTTACACCTATTGAAGCTGCTGATCTTAAATTAAAAATAAACGAAGAAGTTCGTAAATCTAAAATTCACCTAAGTAAACTTGCTCTTACTAGTGATGCATTGCAAAATGAAGCCTTTCAAAAAGAAAATGAAATAGGACTTGATATAGTTCATAATGCTATAGAAGATAAAGGATATGATGGAATTGTTTATAGTAATGCTTTTGAAGGAGTATCTGATACTAAACCATTGTTCGCAGCTAGAGAAGATTCTTATATAATTTGGAGAAATGATCAATGGGTTGATGTAGAAAATAATCCTAATCCTGATATGGGAGATCCAGGTTATAGGGTGTCATCAGGGGGCACTGTTGAGGTAGCAATAGGTGATGATACATTAAGTACAAATGAAAAATTAAACAGACATAGAGAAAAAATAGCCTTAAAAGATACGGATGAATCAATGGAGGCGGGAGATAAAATATACGATGAAGCAGGCGATGATGGAAGCAAGGATGTAGATCTTGGAGATATTTGGCGACTTGGTAAATATTTTAACAATGCTAGGGCATGGGCTACTAAGTATAATGTTGTAGCTAAATTGTGGAATACTATGCGGTTACAACGTATGAAAGCTGAATCATTACAAAGTGGTTTTGCTGGGGCTTTAAGGGATGTGTTTAGAGTCTATGAAGCTTTAGGAGAAGAAAGTATTATATTAGATAAGGCGTGGGCTATTTCTCAAAGTGCCCCTGGTCTTTACAGAAGAGCTCTGGATCCTGCAACAGGTCAGCCGACAGGCCCACTTATTTTCACAGCACCTGAAGATATAAACCCTACTAAACAAGATGGTAGTGTAATAGAAATTAAAAAAGGTGAAACAATTGTTCTTGAAGGAGATGTAGCAGAGGCTTATGAAAATGTGCAGAAAGCTCTTAAAATTTCAATGAATGAAAATATGAAAGCAATAATTGCTAGTAGAGGATTTAATGAAACCATTAAAGAGTCTTTGAAAATATTAAGTAACATAGATCCTACTTATTTGCAAAAAGTTTTTCCTGGCATGAAAGACCCAGCTGCGTTGTCTTCATTCATAGAGATGTTAAATTCTAAAGATCCTGCTATTCAAGAAACTTTTAATCAAGGACTTGAAGAGATGCAGTATGAAAGTTTAGTTCCGTTATTACAACTCTTACAAAATTTAAAAAGAATAGATGTAGCACTTGAGCCAATGGTATCTGCTCTTTCTACTAGTGAAAAACTTTCAGCAAAATTAACTCCTCTTATTGGACAAATAGGTAAAGAGACTAAGGATGTTGGAACAGGTTTATCTGCGTTGGTTAATGAGTTTAAAAAATATGATGAATTTAAAAAGTGGGATTATGTACCATTACAAAGATATGGTGAATATGCTATTACAGTTAAAGAAGGACCCAAAGTAGTTCATTTTGAAATGATAAAAGATCCTTTAATAGAAGAGAGAGTAAGAATAAGTAGAAAAAGTAAACATGAAAAAGTTAGGAATAGATTATTGCGAACTTATAATGATCCTAAGTATACAGTAAGTTCAGTTACAAAAATTGATTCTGAATTCAGACGAGAGTTAGGTGCAGAATTTAATAATTTAAATAGTTTAGCTGCTCATCTTTCTGACAAAAATGGCAAGGCTTATAAAGCCATGTTTAAAGAATTAGATACTATGATAGGTAGAGGTGAACTTGTAGGCTTTGATCAATTTGTTACACCAAGAAAAAGATTAGGCGGAATACCAGGATATAGCGGAGATTTTTTAGCAGGAATTTCTAAGTATGGTTTGTTAGCTTCTGAGTATGCTGCAAAAAATAGATACGCAAAACAAATGCGACAAGAATATAATGAAGCAATAGATTATGCACGAACTAGACCTCGTTTAAAAACAGGTATAGAAAAAATGTGGGACTACGGAGTAGAAAATTCTCACCATCATGAATTTTCTACAATAAGAAAGATAGGGTTCTGGTGGTTTTTGGGTGGTAATATATCTACAGGTATATTACAAACTATGAGTTTTGTTACGTTCACAGGACCGATGTTGGCACAATTTTCTTCACCATACGGAGGTGCCATAGTAGGAGATGCCAAAGCTACATACCAATTAATTCGAGCTTTTAAAGATGCTAGTAAAATGCTTAATTTTACTAACAATCCATATGGTGATACTTTCATTAACCCAGCAAATGCTCCCACAGATACAGAAGGAATATTTGCAGCCATTCAACAAGACATTGCAAATGGTATTATTAAACCTGGGCAAGCTCTTTATGAAATAGGACAAGCTCCTAGTGCAACATTTCTTCCTGGAACACAAGGAAAAATACGTAAGGGAACAAGGGCTTTTGAGCAAGCTGTGTTGGGAGGAGTGTTTAATACTTTTGAAACTTTTTCTCGTTTAACTGCTTATATAGCTGCATATAGGTTAGCACAAGATCCCGAAATTTTAAAAAGAGCTGATAATTTCTATGGTGGAGATTCTAAATTTAATAAATTATGGGATCAAATGAAAAAGAATAGACACGGTATTGCAATGCCGCAAGATTTCGCACGCATACTTATAGAAGATACCTTTGGAGATTATTCTAAAGCCAACAGACCACTGATCATGAGAGGTTTGGGATCTGTAGCTTTCTTGTTTCAAACTTATATAAACCAAATGGTAGGATTACTTTATAGATTACTTACTCAAGGAAGTCATGGAACAGGAACAGCTTTATTTGCAAGAGTTATGCTTATGTATTTTTTAACAGGGGGTTTATTAGGCATGCCAGGGGGTGATGATGTTAATAGAATGTATGCAACAATTGCAAGAATGCGTGGAGTGAAAGATGATTTAAGATCACAATTAAGAAAAATGCTTTATGAAGCACATGTTAGCCCACGTAACATAGAATTTGTAATGAATGGAATAATGGAATCTCATGCAGGGTTAAGCGTGCAAAGAAGAATTTCATTAGCAAATTTACCAGGATCACAACAATTATTTTCTATATTATCTGCAGTAGGAATTCCTACTGGAGCAAAATCTGAAGAATTTTTTGGAGCACCAGGTGCTATCATATTTCAAAATGGAAGAGAAGTATACGATGAAGTATTCGGACCCCGAGGTTCAGGCATTACGTCGATGATTCCAGGATCTTCTTTATTTGGAGGAGCAGATTTTAATATGGACGCATACATGGCTGCAGCTCCTACGTTTATTAAAAATATTTATCGAGGTGCATACAAATATCCTACACAAGGATTTGTAGATACAAGATATGGTACAGTTGTTACTGATGATTTAAACGCACGCCATTTATTTTTGCAAAGTATAGGATTCACTCCTACTGCATTATCAAAAAAAAGAGAAGCTTTATATTATGAAAAAATGATAGACACCAAATATCAAGGAAAATTTAAAAGCTTTAATGCACGCATAAAAGATGCATACAGAGATATATATATTGCAAATAATATAACCCATGATCCTGACCTTGCTCAAGAAGCTCAGGAAAGAATAAATAAAATAATGAGAGAGATTATAAAACATAATCAAAATGTTGATGGCATATACCAATATATTCCTAATCAACAATTATTACAAGATGGAATAAATCAAGCTATAGGAATAGTACGTGCATACCACACTAACAAAGACACACTTCCTGAAAAATTAGAACTTTATAAATCTATGGGAATTGAAATGAATTAAGATGTGAATCATATTTCACTACGCTGAGTTCCTAAAAATTTACGTCCATCAAAAACTTTCTCTTTATAAGGCCCATTTTTATTTACATAATGTAAAAATACTTGACCATGATTTACTCCTGGAAATTCTTCACGCCAATGTAAAACCTCTGTGCCTTTATATATAAGTGCATCACCTGGATATAATTTAAAATGTAAATCTTTTCCATTATCTTTTAAAGAGAAGGGCCATGTATATTTTTTATCTTCGATGTTTGAAATGTCATAACCTAAACATACTGAAACAGATATCTCACACTCAGGTCGATCTGTATGTTTAACAAGATTACTTTTGTTATTGTATAATCTAACATAAGAATAAGTAGAATTTAAATTTAAATCTGTGAAAATTTCCATGTGAGATTCCATACTTATCAACAAAGAATCAAAAATAGAAACACCATACCCTGTATACAGAGCATTTTTAGATTGTCCATCTCCTTCGGCGTTTTTGCCTGCCGCTGTTTCTATTAATAAAAAATTATATAAAAGCTGTGCAGTAAACGAATCAATAAAATGTTTTACTACAATATAGTTAGGAATCATTATGCTTCTATTGAAGGAGAATATGGTTTACACTCACTCCGATAAGCCTCCATTGAATACATCGTGCCTTTGTATTCGTATTCTGCAAATACATTTTCAAAACTTTGATTTAATTCTTTTCGGTTCTCATTAAGAAACCTTATACAACGAGCCTCATTTGTAAACGTTCCACCTAAATAAGATGTAAGTAAAGGTTCATTTAAATCATAATAAAATATTGTAACCGCTATATACCATATCATTTTTTCTTGAACATTTTAACAGCTTGGCCTGCGCCCTTGATTCCGAATGACGCAGAAATTGCTATATATAATAAGTGCTGATAATACGTTGGGAGTTCTTGCAAGGCAATAAAACCAGTTCTAATGTATTCTTGACAACCAGGAATGAAAACTAAAACGGCAGGAAAAAGTAGGACAATTAAACTGACCTCGTCTTTCCACGATCCTTTCATTTGATCTACTGCTGATGCTTCCCAAGATACTTTGCCTGCTATCTGCTGCTCTTTAAGAGCAGTAGCAGCTTTGATCTCAGTTAGCTTTGCTTGAGCTTTAGCTTTCTTAGTTTCAACTACGCCTTTAATCATATCTCCAGCTACACCGAGTAGTGGTTTAATTAAAAATTGTAACATTTTTTTCTCCGTTTATATTATTGTGATGCAATACTAAGAAAAACTATTACTGCCAATACTGCTACAGCAATGAGTATTTTTTTTCTTTTCTTACTTACAAGTTGTGATTTATCGTTGGCCAAAATTTTGTTTTTTAAAGCTACGATTTTTTCTTTTATTTTTTGCATAGGAGTTCCTTCCTTTTTCTTCTAAAATTTTAACCAAGTGTTTAAAAGATGTATTTGGATTATTATTTTTCTCGTGATTTTTCATTGGATTCTTTAAGTTCAATAGTTATATCTTCTATAGCTACAGCATCTCCGCCAATTGTAACCTTACCCATGCCCATATCAGGTTTAGGTAAATCAAATCCTACTTTTTCATTCTCAGTCATAGCCATATTATACCAGATAAAGGGGGCACATTCAAGTGCACACCTGTACCCATTTCCTATTATTTTTAGAAGAAACTGCCAATTCAGACATCACAGGTACTTGAAAAGTAACACCATATTTGGGGTGAGTAAACCACAAAGCTTGCTTGGGAACTTCATAACTAAACCTATTGCTTGCGGCATATTCACAGTATCCTTTAAGTGAACCATTAACAATGATTCCATTAAGTGATAAGTACTGGTGCCAATGCCCCATTAATACATAGTCTACGGGTTTCTTTTGAGTAGAATATTCAGTTTTAATTTTTTGAACTCCTCTAGCAATGGGCCCCAACATTCCTATAATTCCTGCGCCACCTTTAGATCCCAACCTATCCCCATGAGTTAGCAAGTAATTAATATTAAACACTTTATAGTATGCATCGAACCCTGTTGGAACCATAAAAGTTACTCTGTCATCATTATTATTTTTGTAATGTTTTTCCAACATGGTATACAACATCCAATCAAAACTAGTAGTTGCCGCCTGCTTGTGCCTGAATTGTTTAAACATCCTACCGTGATTGCCATAACAACATGGCACAAATATTTTACCAAATGTTTTAACTAAAGAATCAATAGTCCATATCAAATGATCAAATAAATCCAACACATGTTCTATGTTTGTACCATCGTTTGTTTCAGTCAACTCTTCATGTATATGTCCTGAAATCATATCTCCTCCTAGAGCTAGGACAAAACCAGGATACTTTGGATTGACCATATGATTATTACACAAATCAATAGTAGTTTCTATTGTAGATTTTAACCTATTTTTGGCGATAGTTCTGTCGTACTTGTTTAAATTGTTGACTGCTTCTGGTTCTACCACCTCTCCCCAATGTAAATCTGATAACAATAAAGTAGGAACTCCAGGTGCCCCCTTGGCAGGAGTTGATTTGACTAGCCATTTTGGAGGCTTAGGATCGTGAGCATTTAATTGAAATACTGTCTTACGTATTTGTTCTGTAGTGATATTGTCTAGTGCCAATTCCTGTATGTTCTTTTTAAGTTCAGAAATTTGCAATTCATAGGACATTTTCTGTTCTATTAATGCAGCTTCTGTGTCTGGTGGATTGACCGTAGGTCTTAACCCTTCTCGTTCTGCCGCATCTAGTCTACTTATTAAAGTAGTTCTTGGTATTCTTAAAATTTTTGCAGCATCGCTTTTGTTTCCTTTAGCCAACACCACAGCATTTAAAGCTTTTGTATTATTATTATTACTCATATGTTACATCCTCATCATTGGTTATTCTATTAAAACAATCTACAACTGTTCCCTTTGGAGCACTTTTTAAAGACCCATCTTCATTGTACGCTGGAGCTACCACTCTATGAAATATTTCAGTAGGAGGACTGCCTGGTACAAACACTCCTGTCCATTCTCCTGTTCTTTCAAACTGTCTTATATCTGCAAGATTATGTTTATGTGTTAAGTACTCTCCGTATATTTTGGCGTGATCTTTATCTCTTTGGCCTAATCTTTTTGCTAACTTATAAGCAATAGTCGCTGCCTCAGCTTCTTCTTTTTTTAATTTATCTAATTCTTTTTTGGTAAATTTTTTAAATGGCTTAGTAGCCAGTGGGTACTGCGGGTGGTATTTCATGTTGTCTCCTGTATAAAAAGCTAGGGGCAAACTAACCTAAATTAATTCGCCCCTTGTGCCCCCCTTAATTCATATTATACCACGAGGGGTAGGGTCATGTCAAGTCTTTTATTCGCCATTTTCAGAAGTCGTCGTGTCCACTAGTTCACATACACTTCCTGTACAAGCCAATTCTTGAGATCCTATGGTGTTATCTTCTTCTTCTTTAAAGAAAGAAAAATCCACTTGTGGTATTTTATTTAATAATTCTTTATAATCTTTCTCATCAATCTCTTGGTAAGGAGCTTGTTGATACACATGATCAGCATAAGGTAAAAAACTAATGCCTGCAACTTGATCAAAATGGTTATAAACCCACGCTCCTACCTCCATCCATTCATTATCTTTAACAGATATAGTAACAGAAGGTTTATGTTCACACCAATATTTTTGATACATCAACCACATTTCCAACTGTTGTAAAGCATTGGTGTCATTTCTATATATGGCTCTGTGTGGTGATTTAATTGGAAAAGAAAATATTATAACAGAACCTGGATTTGTTACATCTGTTTCATATGGAAAATTTTTATCAAGCATAAATTGAGTTAATGGATCTTTAGCATCACACCGTACAGTTCTAATATAATAAGGGCTATGTCTAGTATGAATACCAGACGCACTATCCACTAATTGACTTACTGTTCCGCTCGGTTTAACACAAGTAATGGCAGTTGATTGTGGTATTTTAAGTTTCTTTGCAAAATCTTTATTGGCATCAATAGAAATTTGTTTAAGTTCATTTAAAAATTCTTTAGTTGGAACATTAGTATATTCATTATCCATTATGCCTGTTAAAGATACTCCAAGTAATCTTTCTTCCTCAGTATTTTGTTTCCACACCTTGCGTAAATATTTAAAATCCACAAGAGTGGATTGAAATGTTCCTAGTATTGTAGCTAATCTAACTTTAGCTTGTAAACTTCTAATAGTATCTTCTTCTTTAACAACTACTTCGGTTAAATTGCAGAATTGATATGGTCTTAATATTATTTCACAACAAGGGTTGGTACCAAAATCATAATCAATATCTCTTCTCTCATTTTCTGCGGCTTTATTTTTAGCCGCTTGCCTATTAAAAATGCCACGCTCTCCAGATTTAGAATCAAATAAACTTTTCCATTCAGATATAAACAAAGCCATGTCTGGTGTTCTAGTATAACAAGCAGAATTATTAGCCAATGCTCTATGAGGTTCTGTAATCCACCATTGTCCACTTTTTGCTTTTCTCATTTTATCATCTTGTATATTACTCAAAGATAATAAAGCACTTCTTCTCACTCCGCCAACCACTACCACCTCTCCAATTTTACAAACTAAATCATGACATTCGATAGCATCTAATCTTCTTCCTGCGGCGTTTGTAAATAATGCAATAACAAAATCAAATAAATTTACCAAAGGTTGAGGACCACTAGCTCTTCCTCCAAATGTTTTAAGTCTTGCTCCTGCAGGACGCACCTTTGTAACATCTATTTTAGGAATTTGTCCAGAGTATAACATAGAAATTAATTCTTTAAATGCTTTCGCCCAGCCTGCTTTACTATCTTGAACAACAATTATTGTTTCACTTTGACTAAAATCTTCGGCGATAGAAGGAAGCTGATCTACAAAATTTCTTTCAACTGAAAATCCAACACCTGTTCCGCACATTAACACATACATTAATTCGTCAAATGCTCTGATATGATCAATAGGAATATAACTACAATTATATCCAGCAACATGTTCCTTTTCTAAAGCCGTGCCCGCTGTCATCAATGCTCTCATTGAAGGCATCACAGAAGTAGTCAGTACTGCATTGTATAATTCATGTCTCAATTCTGCTGGCAAAATATATTTGTTAGTTTCTTTTAAATGCTTTTGCATAAAATCAAAGTAACGATTAACTGTTTCTTCCCATGTCTCTCGACGTTTTTCTTCATCTAAATATCTTGCATACCTAGATGTATGAATAAATTGCTGATACTGTGTTGGTAATTTATTTGTCATAAACTTATAATTGAATTGCTAAAACAACTAAGATAGCTATTAATAAAATATTTACTAACAAGAGTTCTACTGCAAGAATAGTGTGATACCACACCCATCTAGTTTTATAGGCATTGTTGACTGATAAGTTATTAGGATCTGGCTCCATGTTTATATCAGACAAATTTTCTTTATCCCAAAAATTAATATATTTTAATATGTCCATGATTTTTTCTCCATTTCTTATTATATCACTTTATTGTGGATCTGTCCACTAGGAAATTTTTTTTCCACAGGAAAGACTATATTGCTTTCCACTTTTATATAGCCAGAATCTTGCATAGCTTTAATTGTTTGCTCCAACTCCCCAGGATTAGGAATTTTTCTCAGCAATTCTCTTTTAAATAATTTAAGTAACATATGATTTCTGCCATTATTAAGTAAGGAACCATGCAACCACAACACCATATCATGTGCAATTTTACCTGTTCTTCCCATGCCAAAACCCTCTAAAGCTTTGGGCATATTCTTTTCAATCGCAAACATAATCTCTTTAGTAGCATCCCAATCTTCTTTCATAATCTTTCTAGTGCCCCTCCTTGATGCGCTAATAGCCATCGCAACCTTAATAAAGTGAGATACCCTACGCTGTACATATTCAGATAAATGATTATCAGTAGGCTCTGGTGGTATATTATTATATATATCTTCATTAACATAATCAAATGCATCTTTATCAAATTCCATTGGCCCATACATCTTGGCAATATCAGATAAATCTTCTATTAAATTTTGAACAGTATTATTACTTATTCTTTTTTGTAATAAACTTTGAGGTATTCTTTCTCCATCATAATAAACAGGAAGCATACGAGATAATAATCCTTGAGATCGTGCATCTTCTGGTAAGTTATCCACAAATTGTTCTGGTGTAGCACAAGCTAACCAATTAAGACACGGACCTTTAATGATATATTCTCCTGCAGTTTTAGTCTTATGACTATATTCCATTTTAGAATCCCACATATCTGTCATAAACATTTGTAAATATCTTTCATGTCTACTCATAAAAGTTCCAAATTCAGACGTAACCAAAGTTAAAGATGAATCATAAAACTCATCTTCCGCAGGTGTTGCAATTCTTAAGTCAAGTCTTGTAACCTTTGTCATATCAACTGCTAATTTCTCTGGTGTAATTCTATCTTGAATAGAATACAAAGGATACTTACGCAATCCATATTGATCTAACCCAGAATTAAAATTATGATCATCTTCTGTTGATCCAACAGGAGTGGTTAATTTACTAAACACTTTATTAAAAGGTAATATTAAACTAACAGATTTATTTCTTCCTGGAGGGGCAACTAAAACTACAAATAAATTAGATCTTATATCATAGTTGGCCATTGAATACCACACTCGTCTTCCCATAGCCCCTGCTATGGCGCTCAACGCACTCCATTGTGCGAATGGTTCTGGTATTGGACTATCAGCTACTGCATTAACACAAGCCTGTACAAAATCTGTATAATTTCTACTCATTAATTTTGGGTATCTTTAATTTTAAAATCTCATCTACATTAAAAGAAATATTTTCTTTAGGTATAGTAACTAGTTTTATCATCTTAACATCTTCTTCAGCCTCTATCCATATTTCATTCTCATCACTTTTAAGAACACAAGGTCCTTCTATTTCTACTGAATGACAAGGAGTCTCCCTGTCTTCTTCATATACTATGAATGGAAATTTAGAAGTTTTGTTTAGGTTTCCAAACTGTATCTTTTTCATATTTGTTTTCTCCTTTATTATATTTAAGAGTTGTCCATTTTAAATTTGGGGGAACATCATCACGTATATAATGATTTATATTTGTATAAGATGCTGGTTTATTTTTATACAAACCCCAAACAATACTGCGTCGAAAACCATGTAGCACCTCACTCATTCCATGTATTACGGGACCATCTGTACAATCAAGAACAATCAATCTATTAAACTTAGACATTAATTCTTCCCCTTTATCAGTAGTCCCATGAAAATAAGGATGTGTTAAATCAACTTTATATTTTGTATTAGGTAGACACAATTTTCCACCCTTTATATTTTGAGATAACGATATGTATATAAAAACATAATCAGGTAATGTTAATACAGATCTATCCCACCACCAATCCGTTTCAATAAAATCAATATGATATCCCATACTAGACATAGTAGTTCCATAAGATCTTGTCCAATATTCTATCCCTTGATATTTTTTTATATCGATATTTAAAATATTATATTGTAAATATGTGTTCATTAATTCCTGTATTAAATCAGTAGTAGGTGTGATAGAATTTTCATGCCAACTCCACCAGCTGTAATGAGGAATAAGACCTTCTTCTTTATACTTATTTACTTTTTCTAAAAAGATTTTATTTTTTATAAGATTATCTATGACTATCATATTTTTTCATATCCTTCCAAGTAAATCCAATTTCACAATCAGAAGGTACCACCATTGTTCCCCCATTTATTTGTAATGGATTTTTCATACAATTTAAAATTTGCGGCACAAGCTCATCAACTTTATCTTTAGAAAACTGTCCAAGAATTGCATCATGAACTTGTCCTAGTATCTGCACATTTTTTAATTCATTCCACACTCTATACAATCCCAAGTTTAATAAATCTCCTATCGTTGATTGTGGCACATATGCTATTGCTTTTCTAAGAGTGGTGCCGTCTTCTATTCTACCCCAAAATTGTCTGCGACGACCCATTGGAGTAGTTAAAGAGCCACTCTCTTTTAATTGATTAGCAATATCACTGTGCCACTTTCTGATCCCAGGGAATGCCCCTTCGATACGAACAAGAGAGGAAGGACCAGACCCTACGATCGTGCCCCCATCAATCAGTTCCTGAAAACCTCCCTCTCTGTCTTGTTTATGCCATCTCTCAAGAGATTGCAAAGCAACTACTCCTCCGTAATAAAGTAGTTGAAACCGTGTTGCATGAGACAACTTAATTTTAAGATGTCTGCCTAATGATGTAGCTGATAACCCATAGTTAGTTCCATGTCCTGCTCGTTTGCACATATCTCTATAAGTAAACTGACCAATGTAAGGACGATCTGCTAACTCTCTATTCTGAATTAAATCAGACGACCACCCCATGTTAGGCCACACCATCTTAACAACTTGCGTATGCAAGTCTTCACCTTCACAAGCATTAATATAATTATTATCACCTGCAACATAAGCACTTACTCTAGACTCAGCTTGTTCTAAGTCAGCATAAAATAAAATATTATCTCCATCGGGAACAAAAATTTCCCGCATATCTTTTGTAATGTTTTGAAGATTAGTTCCTGTACCCCACGGACTTTCTGAACTTGACCATCTTCCTGTTTCAGTACCTGCTACTTTGAAGGAACACCTCATCCTTCCATCTTCATCTCGTTTACAATTTAAAATATTTAATTGTTTATCTATATCTCTTAAAGCAATAATAGTTTTACAAAAAGGTCTAGCTCTAGGGTACTCTCGTATCAAATGTTCTAGTGCTTCTTTATCAGTTGAAACTTTTTGTTTACCTTTAACATAAGATATATAAGGCGGCAAACCTAACCATTCATATAAAAAACTTTTTAATTGAGTAGGACTATTATGGTTTAAATCTTTATCCCATATCGCATTAGCAAAGAGATGTAACATTCTCTCTAACTTGACACGCATTTCAACAAGGGGGGCTTTCAACCTTCCCACCCTTTTCTCATCCACTTTAAGACCCTTAAGCATCATATGCATTGCAGGCTTTAACATATCTAATTCAAATTGATATGTCTTATTGTAATTATGTTCTTGATTATTTAACTCAAGTTTTATCTTTGACCATATCTCACTCGTAAGTGTACAGTCTAAACCACAATATACCCAAAGTGTTTGTTCTTTGGATAAGTTATGTTGTATTATTTCTGTGTTCTTTATTGTTCTCAACTTTGTTCTCCTGTACAAATTCAATCAATCTATTTAAAAACCATTGCGCTTTTTCTAAATCTTTAATTGGATTGTTTTTGTGTTCGTATCTCCAAATATATTTCATAGCCGATCCCTGCAAGTAGTATCGAAATCCATCCCCCTGGCATGACTTGATAGCATCTATGCATCCTACCCCACCCTTGTTGTAATGAGCAGGATGATTGACATCATCTTTTATTTCTACTTCTTTAAAAAATTTAGTTAGTTTTTCTACGTCTGGCATATGTTAACCTCATTATGTAATAAAATTCATCTCTTGTTTTTTCGTTATCTAAATATGCATAATCGCATACAGTATTAAATTCACCCACCTCGCTTACCAACCATTCTTCTGCGTCTATTCTATATTCTTTTAATTCGTTATCTATTCCAACATAACTTATATCTTGCAAAGCTTGATCTAAAACAGATCGCCACATTAAAATCTCATTTTCTACAACCAAGTCTGGATCTTGAATTGGTTTAGCTGCAAAATATTGGGGCCTTTTCATTTAAGAATCTGCTTTCGTGCTCTTTGAAAAACTTGTCAGATTTTTCCATGCTCCTTCATTTGTATATATTGATCCCAAATATCCTAAACCCTTTTCCATCTCTGGTTGTAGTGCATGTTGTGCGTGCATCGTATCATGTACCACACCTTTAACTTCTATTCCATACTTATAACGCAACCAAGATACATCATACGTTTGATTTTGTGCAACCTTAATAACATTTTTATTACTTAATATTTTATTTATTAATTCCCATACAGCTAATTCTGTATGATAATTATAAAAATCTTTTCCATCTTCCTTCTTAAAAGGAACAACCATTGCTTTGCTTTTGTTGGGAGCAAATCCAATGCAAGTTATTTCATCGTTAGCTGTTTCAATATCAAATGATAGTGGAGCATCGGGAGTATTTTCTACTAAACATTTTGTTAAAAATTTATTTACTTCTTCATATGTCGGCTCTATATAAATATCTCGTTCAGTGTGTTTAAATTCTGGAATGTTTATTTCATTCGTGGCCTTTTTTAAATCTGAAACAACTGTAGGTCTGAATGCATAATTTTTTATGACTGCTATAGGATTATAAGTAGGCATAATTTTATAAGATCTTTTCGCCCAACCTGTATCCGCAGGAACAAAAGCTCCTCTATACGATCCTACCTTATCTAAACCACATAGTGCCCATAATGAAATACTTCCCATTGCTATAATAATGTTTGGATTGTATTCATTTATTTCATTTCTTAATCTTATGATGTCTTGTTCATATTCTTTTTTTAAAAAACCAAACTGAGTTGGACCGAATTGTGATCTCCATTCAACTTCTTTTTTTAAATTTTTATACTTACTTCTTTTATGAAAGAAACTTTGTGGATCATCTTGAGCGGGTTTTAATTGAATAGCATGAGTGAGCATGACGTTGCTAGTATTAATACCAGCAAATTTAAACATAGGATTCAGCATCGACTGAATACTGCCCATGTTTATTTTACCAAGTCGAGCTTCGGTTGTCGTAGGATACTCTAAAATTATGGAAAGAGAGTCCCCAGAATCTGGAATCTGCGACTTGATTCTTTTATGTACCGCATACTCACTCATAATTTTACAGACTATTTATTAATAATTCTTTTAATAGATGCCTGTAAAATGTCTTTGTTCTTGCCAACCATCTCGTGCTTTACTATGCCAGAAAAATTCTGACCGATAGCTTGCTCAAGAAGTTCACCAAAAGATTGATCTTCTCCCATGCCAAGAGAATTAGTTAAAAAACTTTTCAATGACATAGCAGGATTCTTTTGCTTCATCGCATTGGGAGTTGCCCAATACTCTAGTCGGGTTGGCTCTGCATTAGTCAAGTCAGCTTCGTCCAAATCAGATTGAATTACACCAACTGCCTTGCAGTTTATTTTTACGAGAGGAGTTTGATTTTCTCCTACTCGGTCAGATCGATAACTGGTGATTGTAAAATCATAGCTACCTTCTGGAAGCAACACAGTTTGTGGTACTTCACTTGGCGACATACTTAAAAAGTCGCTTACTTCATTTGTCATGGTATATACCTCCTATACTTTATTTGACAACTTCTTCTTTGAGTTATTTTGAATTGCATCAAACAACTTTGCTAAATCTAATTCAGCATTAGGTTCTAAGATATTTAAAGCTGGTACCTTAAGATCCATTCTGTGATCTGATACAGTTCTCAATGTTCTCTCTGTGCCTTTGCTAGAACTCTTAGTGTCTATTCTACAAACACAGTTAAAGTATCGGCCCAATTTTGTAGATAGCTTTGAGCCAACACTAGTCGGATATGATTTGCTCACACCCAAATCTCCTTCCATATATTGCATATGAGTAGTAACAACTACGTTACAAGGAACTTCCGAACCTGTTATATATTGAATAATATATTGTACATCTCGTGCCGCTGTTCCCCACTCTGGTTGAGTAGGTTGTTCAGTTGGTTTCTTGTTATTAAAAACAAGTGCCCCTCTTAAAGCGGCTTCACCCATCAACGTCAAGCTATCGATAACTAACACGTCATCTTTAGTCCACGTTCTAACTGATCCGAAATTTTCTTCTTCATCTTTCCAATTAGAAATTAAATTAACAC
>Ga0315334_10000780_pt1 | contig 19355 bp, 13 predicted proteins | sample M150034915metaG_FD_205555 | JGI IMG/M metagenome (GOLD analysis project Ga0315334, IMG submission 205555) | Ammonia-oxidizing marine archaeal communities from Monterey Bay, California, United States - M1 500m 34915 | ecosystem: Environmental > Aquatic > Marine > Intertidal zone | place: USA... | reverse complement strand
GTGTTACCAGGGACAAATTGTGGTGGAAGAACAGAAGCTAGAGTTTCGTCAGAGAGAAAAAACACTCGGCGTAGAGGTGAACCGCAGACAATAAAATTGGATGAATTAGTTGAAGATGCTCGGATTAACCTTGGAATTGACCGGTTGCCAAAGCAGGTAAAATGCGCAAAGAAATTGGTGAGCAAGGACCAAACTCCTGAGCCAATCGAGAAGGGCATCCTTAGAGCGCGACATGGCCTTCCAGTATTCAGAGATGGAACAATTAGATTTGACATGAGTGATGTACCTGTAACTCATTTCACTCCAGAAGAAATCGGAGTTGATTGGGATTCACTTCGCCGGCTGGGATACTCGCATGATTGTTACGGAAAGGAGTTGACTTCTGATTCTCAATTACTCGAACTCTTTCCTCAAGACTTCATAGTAGCTCGTAATGCAGCAGATTATTTCGTCAGGGCCGCACAATTCATCGATGACCTTCTGGTACGTTATTATGGAGTTGAACCATTCTACCATGTAGAAAAACCCGATGACCTAATTGGGCACCTGATATGTGCTCTTGCTCCACATACAAGTGGAGGAGTTCTAAGTCGAATTATTGGGTGGTCAAATTCCTCTGGAGGATATGCTCACCCGCTATTCCACGCAGCAAAGAGGCGTAATTGTGATGGTGACGAAGATGCGATTATGCTCTTGATGGATGGTCTCCTAAATTTCAGCAGAGAAATTCTCCCCGCAAATAGAGGCGGCCAGATGGATGCACCCCTCGTACTTACAACTCGATTAAATCCTACTGAAGTGGACAAAGAGGTTCTCAATGTTGATTCTGCTTGGTTCTATGAAAGGTGGTTTTACGAGGCAACACTCGACCAACCACATCCAAAGGAATTGAGTGACCGTATGGATTTCATTGAGAGGAGACTTGGCACTGTTGCAGCGGTAAGAGGTTTGGGTTTCACCCATTCTACCAAATCGATGTCTGAAGGACCTGCTCTCTCCGCATACAAAACACTCGATACGATGATCGACAAAATGAATGGTCAACTGGACCTTGGGCATCGCCTTAGAAGCGTAGATGTCCGAACTGTTGCAAGTAGTGTTGTTCGGTCTCATTTCCTCCCTGATTTACGAGGAAACCTCGTTGCCTTTACCAGACAAAAAATACGGTGCCTGAAATGTGGACACTCCTATCGAAGGATGCCTTTAGCAGGAAAATGCATCCAAATTCCAAAATCAAGTGGAAGAGGGATGGCCAACTTTGGTGTGAAGAAATCCGAAGGTGGGCATTGCAATGGCAATCTTGCGCTAACTGTTACCCAAGGAGCTGTGAAAAAATACATCGAAGTTACGAAGCACGTAATGGCAAAATACGGTGTTGACGCATATACTACTCAGAATGTTGAATGGCTTGCTAGCAGTGTTGAAAGCCTGTTTAACAATGATAGAGCCAAACAATTGAGTTTAGCAGATTTCCTTTAATCAACGGATTGGGTCCTGCCAGATTCCTTGGGATTCAATCGAAGGCGTGGGGGCTACTTCCACGATTTCCTTCTCCTCTACTTCTTTGACTTTCTTGACCTTCTTGGGCATGACCATTCGAACCACAATTTCCCCGCCCCCCAATACAAATAAGAGAATTGAAAAGGCTATGTGTCCATACCATCTTACTGGTTCAAACGGCTGTAAGTGTAATTGCACGAAAGCATCTACTCCGTCCACATTCGTTGTTGTAATTGTGTATTCTCCGGGTGAAAGTTCTCCGCTCCACCCCCCGCATTTTTCACTAGAGTTTCCTTCCCAACTAGCAATTACTTGGGAGCCAGACATTATCGACCAGCCCACATCACCATCGACTCCTATTTCACTAGAGAAATCACATTCGAGGCTGGCAGGTATTGCTGAATCTCCAATGATGGAAGAAACTGATGCTTGACGTTCTGGAGAAAATATGGCACCAGGACGGTTGATGTCCTGAGTAGCACTATTGTCGGCAATTGCTCCCCAAAGAAGGTTAACGCCGATAAGAGCAACAATCCAAAATACTTGATTTCGGTTCATGCCTCGACCTCCAAACTCAATATACCGAGGATGCGTTTCATCCAAGTTAGTTTCGCGAGTTTGCGCACAACATCGGTCACTCCTGACCATTTTCCTACATCGCCGGTGCTAAAACCGACCAATTCAACCGCATCGGCGCCAAGTGCAAATGCAATACATACTGCACGATCTCCATCGGTGAAACCACCGGGGTTGTACATTCCATCAATCACATTCGGAGTTTGGTGTGTCAAGATAATTTCTTGGTTTGAATCTATGACAGAAAGCACATTCCGCCAAGAAGAAATGTTGTCTCCATGGGCATGTAGACAGAGAGGAATGCCTCTATTCAAAGAGCGCTCCAAATGAGGAGATCCGTCTCCATCACTTACAATCAATATGACTTGGGACAAATCGGCAACTGCTCCAACCGCTCCATCGGCCGCAATTATTGGATTGGAGGAGGTAACTCCCTCTGGTGCTGCTGCACCTACGACCGTTACTGTTCCTGAGATTCGTATTGAGGAGTGCGGATTAGTACATTCGTCCCTTAGCAATAGGGCGCTATCAATATCGGATTCAAGGCGCCAACCGAATGCTTCACGTATCTCATTTTGAACCTGGACGAGCCTTGCATCGACCGGTTGCATGTTGCGCCGATACTTGCCCTGCTCATCAATAGGATGGTTCAAGAGCCCGGAGCGTGAACGGGGCGTCGTGCCAAAGCCATTGACCGTGCCGGACCTTGCCGATGAGGTCACACTGGCCCGTTATCCCTTCCTTCCTCAAGCGAGTGGGTGGATAACTGGGATGGCGGTTAAGCATGGCATTGACCTCGACGAATTACTAGAAGGGGCGTTGATGGAAAGGTCACGGGTCCGTGCACGTTCCAGATTAGTTGATACCGTCGATAGCAAGGATGGGGTCGAAGTTGCATCAATTGGAGATATTCATACAGAAGAGGGGAGATTACTGGAAGCGTTTTCATTCTATTATGCACGCTTAGTTGTCGGCGCTAGTGAAGATGAACGGTTGATTGCTCGTTGGGCTCAAGCTGAAGCTGAACGCGGTCAACGAATTCTTGCAGTAGATATCGCAAATCTCGACGTCATTGCCAATACATACCTCTCAAAGATAGAAAGAAGAAGTGATGGAGTTTGGAAAATGGGACTTGCGGACTTCATTGAACTCTCGCCAAAAATCACAGGTCCGCGTTGGAGGTTAGCGAATTGTGATGTCGAAGACGGTTGGGTTATTCTCCATGAGGAAAGAGTGTACTCCTCAACTGAAAAACTAGCCCGACTCCTTCGGGAGCGACTGAAAGAAGAGATTCAAATTGAAGCTCTGGAAAAAATGGCGAGTATGGATGAATCCTTAGCTATTCGATTATCGGAACCCGTTGGAATGATTCGAGGATTGATGGCCGACCGTTCAGCAGAAGCAGTTGCACTTGTTGGAGCAGGGGAAGCAGACTGGCCTCCTTGCATGCGCAAAGCAATTGCAGAACTGTCGCAAGGTGTGAATGTAAATCACTTCGGAAGAGTATTCCTTGCAGCAATGGCTCGCACAATTGGATTTCCACCTGAGACAACTGTAGATTTGTTCAGAGGGGCGCCTGATTTCTCAGAATCAACTACTACGTACCAAGTGGGCCATCTTTACGAAAGAGAATACACGCCCTCGGGTTGTGGAAAATTGAAAGTTAACCACAACTGTGCGGTCCAATCAGGACAGGACAGATTGTGTGATCAACCTTGGATGGACCACCCGCTCAAATATGTCCGCGCCAATCAAAGACGCCGAACGAGAGAACAACAAGCCGCAATCGTTTCCGAAGAGGACAAAACAGGCGATGCTTGATGAAGTGGTGGCGTTTCAGCCTAAACATATCCAAGGGAGGGGAAAGGGATGGTCCGAACACTTGTCATCACTGTCGACAGAGACAATGACCTTGGAATAAAGACTGCAATTAAAGGCCCAGTCGTTGGAAGAAAACAAGTCCTTACCGCTGCCCTGCGCCTAGGTATTGCCGACCCAGAAGAGAGTGATACCAATGCGATTTTCGGTGCTCTACACCAGTTTGACCAATTGGTTGAGATCAATTCTGAAGGAGACGAGGTCGAAATCGCAATTCTCACCGGCGACGAAAAGGTGGGAATGCGTTCAGATAGAGCAATTGCAGCACAACTCGAGGAAGTTGTTGCAGAATTTCAGCCAGACCAAGCGATTCTAGTTACAGATGGAGCCGAAGATGAATCGGTTCTGCCAATTCTCCAGAGCCAGGTGCGAATTGACCATATCGAGAAAATAATTGTAAAGCAATCCAAAGGAATTGAAAGTACCTATTACTACATTGTAAAGGCGCTTGAAGACCCGAAATGGCGTGCAAAAATGCTAGTTCCGCTTGGCGCAATTTTGGCATTATTTGGACTCGGGGTGATGCTTCCAGATAATATCGGTGGAATTGTAATTGGAGCTTTACCACTAATCCTTGGTTTGTTTATTCTCTCAAAGGGATTGGGTTTGGAAGCAACCGTTGGACGCATTGCTCAGGAAATGAGAGAGAATGCAGATGCGGCAATGTTCTCCTCTTTACTGTGGACTTCGACGGTTTTCAGTGCGATTTTTGCTGTTGCCGAAGGGTACTCAGAATATCTTGCTGTTTCAGGAACTTTCTCCGTTATTTGGGTTGCAGTCATACATTCTGCTTTAGCATGGATCGTTATTGCATTCCTTACATCAACCGCAGGATTCATGATTCTTAGATTGCAGAGAGGTTCTTTCTCTGGAAGATTAATCGTACTTGCAGTCTTTGGAATGGTAGTCTACAGTTTCTTAGACAAAGGACTAGCAATTGCTAAATCTGTGCTAAATGGAACAACTTACGAATTCAGTGTTGAAGGAATATTCAATGACCTTTTGGAACCACTAATGTGGATTGCAGTTCTTTGGGTCACTACCACAATTGTCAGGGCAGTACAAGCACGTCAGGCTCAGGCTGAGCGGTACTGGGGCATCTAATCACGAGTGGAATACCGCTTCGTGCATGCATTGAGGGCAAGTCACTTTGATTGGCCTAATTTCAGGTATCCCGAGTGGTGAAGAACAGGCAGGACAGATAATTGCCTGATTGACTTGGGCTTGGTGTGCAAGCCCTTCATGTGAAGGATTGTACTTCATTCTGAACTGATCTGGATTATCGATAAATTGAGGGCCGACATTAATTGGCTGTGCGTCTGAAAGGTCAACGTCTTCCTTGTAGGCCCCAGGAACAAATGTATCCATTTGTGAAGTAGGAAGTTCGGCTTCGGGTTGAGAACCAGCATTGAAGGCAGCTAATTCGGTTTCAATCTGAGCAAGGCTAACACCATGGTTTCGACTAATGGTATCCATCTCTAGCATTTGGTCATAGCCAGAAAGGCTAGCAAGACGACTTAACACATCATGGGGGAGAGGCATAGTAGGTTCCGGGACCTCTTTGGAGATGAAGGTTCACTCCCCGCGCATCTAACCCGTAAAAGTGACTGATTACCGGGGAGTGTTTGCATGATTGCGGAAAGGTATTACTCGTATCATGGTTGTTATCGGGGGAAATTCTACCGGCATTAGTGAATATTATTCCCGCAAAAAGGTGATGCATTGAAATAGGTAAGGGTGTCGCCGGCGCCCAATAGAGGTGTATTGATGTCGATTACCAAGTCTCATCGCGGTTCCAAAAAAACGAGCCGTTCAGCTGCAGCCCGTGCCCTAACCTGTGGGCAAGTATACTCCGCCCCTCATGTTCTATTCCATTCCGCTACTGTAGCTGATGTTCTAGAGCATATCACAGAGAATAACTGGGATCATATCTTCATTGTCAATTCCGAGCGCGTGCCTATTGGTCGTATTCATGCAGTTGATATTTTGAAATTAGTTGCCCGCAAGACTGTAAATCGTGATATCGCATGGATGCATGCGATTCCTGCTGCCGAATTAGTGACTCAGGAAACTATCACGATGCCAAAGAGGGCCCCACTATTGAAGGCGGGCGCACTAATGCTCGCTCATGACCTCAACCAATTGGCAGTAGTCGATGAAGAAGGAGCGATTATCGGAGTAGTCAGCCATAGTACAGTGGCTCGACATATGCCTCGATTCCTACTGTGAGCAACATTGAATTCACACCTTCTGGTGGAAGAAGTATGGCTGGCATCTCCCCGAGGCTTTGGCAACTCACGCCTACTACTTCGCCAAGGCAATTACCTTCAGGCCCAGTTCTATTTTCTTCAACGGAAATTCTCGAACTTAGCATGCCAGAGATGCCAAAAAATGACTCGATAAGTCTCGATGAACTAAAGAGGTTCGTCGGTGGGCATATTTTGCCAAATGGAGAACTCCTCAGTGACCGCCTCGACCTTTCCAAGTGTCGCCCCCTTCTAGTTACAGGAGAGCTTGCTAACCCATACAGATTAGCCGATATCATGGCCCCTACAATGCCGTTGATTCCTGTGAGACTTGAGAATATTTGTCGAACATGGGCGGATTCGCTCGATGCGCGTGAGGTTCAACCTGGTGTTCATCATGTCACTGTTATTCGGTCGCCGGGCTGGTGGGAAACTTCTTTCCTCACACTTCTAGAGCCGTCAGAAATGAAGCGCCTCGTACAATGGTTAGAGGCAGGTGTGCAAAATACTTGGGCCCCTAAACGTCTTGCTGAAGGAATTATTCGATTGGAAAGTGATCTCTCTATTCAATCTCCTAATCTTGATGACCTTGAATGGGACGGGATATTAGAAAATGTAAGCATTGCAATTCCTCCTTCAAATGGCCCTGCTTTGGACCTCAGCAGTATTATTGTTCCAATTCATACCAGGCAGGGTTGCTATAATTCACGCGGAAGAGTTGCGAGATGTTCTCATTATTCACAAGATGATTTTCATAACAATTTGTTCCGTCGTGGCTCGTCATTCAAATGGTCAGATTTGATATCTACTTTGTGAAAACAACGTGCTACGAGGCTGGGCCCCGGGGACATCCCCCTAGATTGTGAAATACTCTACTATTGTAATACAATATATGAATGGAAAAGGTTCCCAAAAAGCAGCTCGATTAGAGCGACTCAAATTTGAAATCATTGAATATGTGGGGCGCAACCCAGGTTGCTCTGCTGCTGATATTGTCCACCACTTGTCAAATGAGCGAAGAATGAGGAATCATGGACTAACTACGCGCAAGGTTGGTTTCTTTATTCCTCGATACATGAAGAACCTCATCAGTTTCACTCTTGACCGCTCAACTGGCAAGAGAATATACAGCGTTGCCTGAAAAGGTCAAATCGAGTCCCTGTGTGGGGTCTACTGATGGACGCGCCGTCTGCCGGAGAACTCTGGCCTTCACTCAACGAAGATGAAGGTCGTCAGCCCTGCTTTCCATCCGGTCCAGTTTGGGCGGTATTGCCCACTCTCAAAGGACAGATAATCGATATGCTTGGAACAATTGGTCCAAGTCTCAGAGAAGGGGTTAGTATTGATGATAGTAAAGGCGCAGTACATATCCATCCAGATGCAGTAATCGAGCCGGGAGTTCATATCATTGGCCCTTCGTACATCGGTGCTGGTGCAACATTACGACATGGCGCATATATCAGAGAATTCTCATGGATTTGTGACAGGGCATTAGTCGGTCACGCAAGTGAAGTCAAACACAGTATTTTGCTCCCCGGTTCTAAAGCACCACACTTCAATTATGTTGGAGATTCAATCCTAGGGCCAAATGTCAATCTCGGCGCTGGGGCAAAACTATCTAATTTGCGAAATGATGGTACGGAAGTGCACGTAATTCTAGATGGGCGAAGATTGCCCTCAGGATTAAGGAAATTTGGTGCAATTCTTGGCGAAGGCTGTCAACTAGGCTGTAATGTAGTAACCAACCCTGGAGTGGTTATTGGTTCGAATTCTCTTGTGATGCCCAATACTACAGTTACCGGAATCCATGGGTCCGGATCAAGTCTGAGGTGAACTGATGTTCTTCGGAACCGATGGAATTCGTGGTGAAGTTGTTTCGAGTCCTGGTGATGACCAACTTGCAATTGAAGATTTACTGCAACGCCGTTCTGTCTCTTCTCGATTATTGAAATTAGTCGGTGAAGCGATAACTCGAACTGTTGAATTCGGTTCAAATGTCATCATTGGCTGGGATGAGCGGCCTGGAAATCCTGCGCTAGTAGCGGGAATTACCCAAGGCCTACATCTCGGTGGATGTAGTGTTACACATGCCGGAATTTGTGCGACTCCGGGGCTTCATAATGCACTATTAGAGACTGGCGCAGCACTCGGTTGTATGATTACTGCAAGTCATAACCCGGTGACAGATTCGGGAATAAAAATATTTGACAAAGATGGCTTCAAAACAACTCCAGAATTTGAAGAAGAAATCTCATCGCTAATTCTTGAACTCGCTGCAGAAGAAAGGGAGGTCGATGATGCTGACCTTATGCTGCTATCAGATCCTGATTACTCATTCGATGCCAACCTTGCCCATCAAGAATTGCTAGTGGTTAGACTCGCTGAATTTTCGGGAATGTTTGCACCTCCTGCAAGCCAAAGTTTGCTACTCGATTGTTCAAAGGGTGCAGGTTCTACATGGTTGGCAGAACTACTAAAATTGGCTGGAGTCGATGCCGAAGAGGTTTCTCATAATGCACCCGCTCTGAACGAAGGGTGTGGGGCTGGAGAATTGTCTCCCACTGACACATGGACATGGCCCGAAGCTGCTCGTAGTGACCATATGCTAATTCATAGTCTCAAAAGAAGTGAGCCCGGTCAGATAATTGCTGCAGCTCTTGATGGAGATGGAGATAGATGTCTATTCATCATTAGCACCGAAAACGGTTGTGCTGTACTGGATGGGGATGGGATGGCGGATGAAATCTTGAGGGCGGCAAAAGGTAACTGGCATCTTGCTGCTAGTATCGAGTCGGACCTTTCTCTAATCTCCTCTTTAGATAGGCTTGAGGCTGATGTAAAATGGAGCCAAACCGCGGTTGGAGATAGGTGGCTATCGGCTGAACTACGAGACTCTGACAGGAATGTCCTCGGCGTGGAAGATTCCGGCCACCTAGTGATGGCTGCTCCTCATCCAAAGGGCGGACGGACTCTAGTTGGCGATGGTGCTGCTAGTTTGATTGCAGTATTGGCAGCAATGGCTGTAGATGAAAAATCAGATGCATTTATTCGCGGTCATAAAAGGCGCATTTCCATCAAAGAAACCGACCGCAGTCGGTGGACTGGGTCGAATGAACTAGCCGATCAGGTTGAGCATATCGCCAGTATTGCATTAGGTGAACTTTCTCGTCATGGACTTGTTGGGGAAGCAAATCTCATGATGCTTGAAGCGGATGGAATCTCCATTGGTATCAGGAATTCTGGAACTCAGGCCAAGACGAATGTTAGTCTTAGGTTGGCACCTGGTATTGACCCGGCTGTTCCAGAAAGTGTGCTTGGTAGAATTGTAGATCGGCTGACTGAGGCTTTAGTAGAATAATCAAGTTCTCGAAATATCATCTTCGTAAACTTGGCCAATCCATGTTACTAATCCGAGCAATATCGCAGTGGCGAGGAGCATTATCAATGCCATCGAGCTACTTGCACCCGAAATCAACAACTTTCCAGCAACCATCCATGCAATCACAAGGTCAAGTGCACCAATAATTCGCCATGCTCTTCTAAGTGTGAGTACTCCAATCATCCATGATGTTGTTGAGCATAGCAATAATGCAACGACGAGGCTAGGTGTTGCAGCTTCGAAATAGGTGAATGAAGACATGGGGAGGAGAAGATGGCCAATCCACAATCCCGCAGGAATCCAAAGGCCCTTCTTTGCAGCTGTAGAATAACTAGCCCATGCAAAGCCACCAATTCCAATCGCTATTGCGAATAGTGATGCAGTCTCTTCGATTGGCTCATACCATTGACTGAAGGTAAACCATGAGAATACAAGTAGCGCTGATGCTACTACCGGTACTGCTGGTTGGGTCCATTTCATTCCGTTTTTCGTTACTAACAAACAAGCAATGATTCCTGCCGGCCCGAAACTGAGCAGCGAAATTAGGGCGGCCCATGCACCACGTCCTGCCGCTCCCCTATGGTCCGTCAGGTTTCGTTTTAGGCGCTCGTTTTCTACCCACTCGTACAGCAATACACTCGCTAGAAGGAATAATTCAACGCCCCAAACTGGGTAAACCCACGATGAAACATCTGTATGGGTCGGGTCAACTCTTAGTTGATCTAATCCCATTAGTGAAGTGAGCATTCGCGAGGCTAACAAGAGAATTAGAACTCCTTCAAGTGCAGAAGGGATTCGTAATCCGAGGTCCTTTCGACCTAATAGTGAGAGGCCTGCTAGAAGAATTAACGCTCCAGTGAGAACTGCAAGGCCCGTTTGATCCTCTAATTTGCTTGATACATCTCCAACTCTAGATGCGACATGAATGAGGGTCAATCCAGCCATCGTCACAGCTACGGGTGATTCAACTCCCATCAAATCCGGTAGATGTAGGCCGACTTCATTTGCCCGCCAGCGCGCTATTCCAATGAATAGAATTGAGATGAATGAGGCTAGAGCGATTGCCATCACTCCTGACCTCGTAGACCACGCTAGGAAAATACCAACCAAAATAGTGACAGAAATGAATGACAATACGATTGTTGGCTTGTGATGAATATCGCCAGTGACAACGTTGAGTTCGCTTATTTGTCCTGTTCTCTTTGCTTTCTTCTTCATCTTTTGAGTGCGCTCAATCAAATCGGCATCATACATCGTGATACGAGCACCATCGCCGTCATTATCAAGTGCAGTCTGGGTCGATTCCGTATGCTCTTTAATTGCTCTTTTTGCATCGGCTTGAGCTATTCTTTCTTCGCGCTTAGTGACCTGTTTCATACGCGACCTTATCTCGCCTTGAGCCGCTAACCAAGCCCCAGTTACTATGAATCCAATAATGACTGCGTATAGGCTAATCATGTCCTCAAGGGTTGATGCGGCTAATCCAAGTGCAATCAATGTCGCAATAGCGGCCATCGCCGGAGGTAGTAGTTTATCGAAAGATGATGCTCTAGGGAGGTATAGGAATCCGATTGTTCCTAAGACTGCAAGTGTCGCAAGACGTAACTCGTCGACTCCTGTTGGAAACAAATCGTAATTATCAAGTGGGTAATTGATATGTTTGTCTAAGGAAATAATGATGGCGATAACCGCCATAAGAGAAAGGGTAATTGTTACCAGTTTCCCAGGCATCAAAGCCTCAGATGAAATTCCTTCTCCGGCTTCATAGCGTTGTGCGTTTTCTTCAGACCATCTAACTATGATAAGTGAGCATAGACCAAGAATTGCTATCCAAATTGCCGCAAATCCAAATTTCCATTGTAGAATAATCACCGCTATTCCCCACGACATTAGAATGAGACGTGGTGTACCTTGATGTCTATCCATCCTCATGATTATTGAATGTGAAACAAGGATTAATCCCATCAATATGATGAGGCTTGAAGCCTCAATTGCTCCTTGACGAGTAATGAATAATAGTGTAGTGAGTGCTATTAGGAAACTAATATTCCAAAGACGCATCATTCCAGAGTCTCTGAGTCGAGCACTCAACTCTGACATTCCTATTAATCGGGAAGCTAAATTGACTCCTGTGTCACCTAATTTTAGATTGATCGGAATTGCGAATGCTATCAATCCTACCATGTATAATCCGACTTCCATTTGTGGAAGAACAACTGGAATGACATCCATGCTAACCAACCTATCTTCAAAATCACTGGCAAAAATCATCAGCCATATCCACGGCGCTAATACCGCCGTCCCTGCTAATGATGGTGAGTTCCTTTGCAATGATAGCCAAGCCAAGCCGCCCCATACTACAATCTGTCCGAGTAATAGGCCCCTTGCGCCATCGATTTCAGACTCCCCTGCTGGAATGAGAATTGTTAGTAATATAACTACCACAATTCCTCCCATCCACAATACATGGTCTGACACGGATGATTCGTTGCTAAGTAAAGTAAAGACGGTTAAAGTTGCAGAAAGTGCTGCGAAAATAGACCACGGTTCATCTATTGGTAGAGGGATTACACCCTGTGCCATAAGCACTAATCCAACCAATAGGAATGGCGAAGGCCACAATGTATAGCGCTGTAACACTCCCCAATCTACGCCTCTAACTACAAGATAAGACGGAGCAAATGCATAGATCAACAATATTAGTTGGGCTAATGCATATCCAGTTTCATGTCGATGTGCTGCAATTGCTAGTAAAGCGCCAATCATTCCAAGGCCGACCGATACTGACCATAGGCCTGGTTTGCCGAGTTTGAGTGCTTTGAAGGCTGAAGAAAACCAGTTCTCTTCTTTGGCGAAAACCGCTGCAACAAGTGCATTGATTCCTGTCACTCCAAACATCAACAAGAATAGAAGTAATGGATCTTCAAATGGTACGAGGTGTATGCCGAAAACCGACCAATCATTAGAGATTGAATGGATTCCTATCCACAGATACGAAACCGCAATTCCAAGTGATGCAAGATTACCTGATTTACGCAAGAATGCTAAACTGTGGAACATCAGGGTTCCCGCTCCAATCATTATCGCTACTCCCATTTGGCCATACAATGCTCCTGCAGCACTACCTGTAACGAGTAATACAAGAGTTGCTTGAGCAGCGATTGCATCCTCATCGTGTCGCTGAGCAATCAGGATATTTACGCCGACAAGTGATAGCAGAATGATTCCAAGTAATGTTGGGTCAATCCAACCCCACCCCTCCATTGAAATTGCAAGACCATAGAGAAGTTTCATCGAAATAATGACCCAAGTTACTCCAAGCAAATGCATCCGCTTATCCTTAATCCAAATCTCACCAAGGAATAATCCAAAGCCGGCCATTGCAAGCAAGCCAATTGCACTCAATGTGTGCCCTAGTGTGGTTCCAACAATAGCGCCGATTGCCGACCAAGTCACTATCATAGCAATCATTAGGCCAATGTGAATTCGCTTCTCGCCCTCGACTGCATATTCTGTGATAGAGTCCATTTCAGGTTCGGCATCAACTGTGCCGTCGCGATTTATTTCTGAAGGCGCATCGCCTCGAGTGAAAATTTCTGCTACCTCTCCAATCGCTACATCCTCTTCCTTTTCTTCCTCTGGAATTACTTCTTCGTCCACAGGTTCTGAAGGGGTGTCAGCAATCATGAAATCTCCAAGATCGACTCCTGCCGCGCGTTGAAACTCGCGTTTGGCGAGGATTTCATCCTCGGGCTCTTTCTCGGGCACGAACCTGCACTCCGACACTCGACCTTTGAATATCACCCACTTGGGTACATTCGATAGTGGAATCTGCCCTCAAAAAACGGTAATTCGAACCGCAAGGGACAAAGAGGGCCCGCGGGTGGCCGGAACATGGCGAAAACCATCGGGGTCCCCTCTGGGGACCTTCGTAGCAATGGTATCGTAACCGATGCCACTACGCATTGGAATCTCGACACCATGGAACTCATCGACCTTGCAGTTGCGAGAGGTGAGGGTTTTCTCTCGGCTGACGGTGCTCTAGTAACTGAAACCGGTGAAAGAACGGGACGTTCGCCGAATGACAAATTCATCGTGAATGAAGACACGACCAACCAAGATGTAAATTGGGGAGATGTCAACATTTCAACTGATTTAGCAACATTTGAACGAATGAAGGCCAAGGTCATCAATTACCTTTCATCTCGGGATTCATTATTTGTCCAAGATCTCTATTGCGGCGCTGAAAAAAGTGAAACTCTACCGATTCGAGTAATCAACCAAAATGCATGGCACAATGCTTTCGCACGCAACATGTTCGTGCGTCCTAGCACTGAGCAACTCGAGGTGCATAAGCCGCAATTTACGGTATTTCATGCACCTCATTTCGAAGCTGATGATGACTCTCTGAACTCACAGTGCTTTGTAATCGTAAACTATGCAGCAGGAGAGGTGATTATTGGCGGTACTCGCTATGCTGGTGAAATCAAAAAATCCATCTTCAGTGTAATGAACCTCATTCTCCCGAAAAAGGGAATCTTGCCGATGCATTGCTCCGCAAATACCACCGGTGAAAATACCGCTATTTTCTTCGGTCTATCCGGTACAGGAAAAACCACTCTTTCTGCAGACCCTAATCGTGCACTTATCGGCGATGATGAGCATGGATGGGGTGCGAATGGTGTCTTCAATTTCGAAGGCGGTTGTTATGCTAAATTGATCAATCTCTCTGAAGAAGATGAGCCTGCGATTTTCGGAACTACCAAGCGAAAGGGTACTGTGCTCGAAAATATAGTAGTCGACAGTGATGGAGTTCCTGATTTCTTCGATACTAGTAAGACTCAGAATACCCGTGGCTCTTATCCCATAGAATTCATCGATAATCGCACCGCTGATAGCAAGGGAGGGCATCCTCAAAATGTGATTTTCCTCACCTGTGATGCATTCGGAGTTCTACCTCCGATCAGTCGTTTGACTCCTTCTCAAGCAGCATACCATTTTATTTCTGGATACACTGCTAAAGTCGCTGGTACCGAGATTGGTGTAACTGAGCCTCAAGCGACTTTCTCTGCTTGTTTCGGAGAACCTTTCATGCCGATGCACCCTGGCGTATATGCAGATTTACTTTCGAGCAAAATGGCAGAAAATGGCGCTACGGCTTGGCTGATTAATACCGGCTGGTCTGGTGGCTCGTATGGTGTTGGCTCAAGAATGAAAATTCGTTACACTAGAGCGATGTTGAATGCGGCTCTTGACGGAGAATTAGATGATGTGGGATATGTTGTTGACGAGCGTTTTGGCTTTGAAATACCCACTTCTTGCCCCGGAGTTCCCGACGAAATACTGATTCCACGTGGAACATGGGAAGATGGTGAAGCATTCGATGCTACTGCTGACAAATTAGCTGCAATGTTCAATGCTAACTTTGAGCGATATGCCGCAGGTGTTAGCGACGAAGTGAATGCAGCCGCCCCACAGATGTGAGTCGACTAGTTTGTTCAATACCGTACATAGTACGGTGTCTGAACAGAATACCGTACATTCATAGCCAACCCATGAGGACGACTTAGGGTTGAGGATCATGCGTACACTCCCATATCTCCTTGCAGCCCTAATGATTTTGACCACCCTAGCACCATTTGCTTCTGCTGGAATCAGTGAGGTTGAAATTGAGGTAAAGGAACCTACTTATCAGATATCTGAATTTGATTTTCCAATAAGATATATCGATGATGTCCAGCCTCGAATAAGTACAAGTGGAACTAGCGGAAGAGCCGCCTGCCCTACTGTTCAGACTGATGGGGGGACTGCTGGTGATGCTGGAAATACTAGTGCCACAGCTAAAAGTTTTGGAACTAATCCAAATAACGGAAATACCGGAGGAGTAACTGGCTGTATCGATGCTAATGATCCTGAAGATATGTACAGCGTTACAACTACTGCTGGAAAAGATGTTGATGTTGAATTAGTTGTACCCTCTGGTGCAGATTTTGATTTATATCTAGTAGATTCAACAAAACAGATTTTTTATGATTTCTCTGAATACAACGACCCGCTAGAAAAGGTAACAACTGCAGGAACAAATTTGTCAGGTCAAGCTACAACTTTCTACATCTGGGTTAACTTATGGTCCAGTGATGGACAATACACCCTTCGGGTCTGGACTAACAACACCATACCGCGTCCTGATATGACGATTACAGCTATTTCGCATCCCGCTAAAGCACAAGCTGGAGATACAATAAATGTCAACTATACCGTTGAAAACTTGGCAAATAATTCGACTGCAAATACTGGTGCTTTTGATGTTTTCTTTATTCTTTCAACAGATACAACCTATGATGCCTTTGATACTCTCCTTGATGAAGTTTCTAAAGAACCAGACCTCGCTGCAAATTCTAGTAGAAACACATCCATGTCTATCGCCCTGCCCGCTAATCTGACAAATGATTCCTATTATTGGATTGTATGGGCGGACGGATATGGAAATATTACTGAAAGTAATTCAACAAATAACGATATGGCTTCTGTAAATCAAATGGTTGTTGGAAACGATTGTACAGATTTACTTGGTGGACAACAGAATGATGCTGGTCTTGGTTCTGATGCTGCAAATGATGTGGCAAATGCAACAAATATGGGCAACAATGTGACGGCAACATATACTGGTTGTATGGATGGAGGTGATGGTGATGATATGTTCGCTTTCGATGTGCCTTCAGGACACTATATTGAAGTCTCCTTAGATGCAGAAGATCAATCTACTGATTTTGAGATTTATATTCATGACAGTAATGCAACAGAAGCAGATAGAGGGATTACGGCTTCTTATCCAGAAACAGCATCTACAAAACTAACAAATTGGGAAGGTGTTGCTGATACCTATTATGTGAATGTCTCACACTATGCTGGTGTGTCCAATTACACACTAGATATCTGGACAAATGTTTCCATTCCGGCTCCTGATTACACTATCGATAGTGTCACAGGTGCTGCGAGTGCAATGCCCGGAGATAATTTCGATGTCTTTGCTGAACTCAATAATAGTGGCACAGTAGACGGAAATGGTAGCGTAGTGTTAACCTCTTATCTTTCTGTCAACTTTGGATTGGAATGGTATGACCATGAAATTGGAACCATATCGGTTAACGGTATGCCAATCGATACTACACAATCAGTTACAATCCCATCAACAATACCTCAAGATCTTATCCAGGGCGATTATAATCTCTATGTCGTTGTTGATGAAGAAAACTTGATTTTTGAAAGGGATGATGATAACAATGAAGCCCGACGTAATGGTGTGTTTAGTGTAGGAAATGCTGAGACTGCATGTACTCAACAAAACGATGCTGGCCTTGGTGGAGATGCTGGAAATACCACTGGTTCCGAAACCGATCTCGGACAGTATAGTGAAAACGAATATCGCGGATGTATTGACGCAAATGATGGCTCCGACCACTATACTATCACTCTCGCCCAAGGTGAGAACCTCAATCTAACTCTTGTCGACCCTCCTGCGGGAGCGGTAAATCTTGCAATCCATGACTCCACAGGCGCGCAGGTTGACAGTGACCCCGGTCTATTTGCTGACAGTTATGCCTCAACTTGGGATACCACTTGGAATGGAACCGCTGGAACCTACACTATTCTGGTAAATCGTTCTGCCACATTTTGGGAAGAAGGTGGGGCTGGAACCTATCGTCTCCTTGTTGGAGTACCACAACCATGGGTTGCTCCATTCAGCTGCATAGGACATTCTGATGCTGGAACTGGAACTGATGCTGGAACCGACCAGCAAAACGCAATGACTATTGGAACTAATCCTACGCTTACTGGCCAAGGATGTCTAGATAGTCAAGACCTATCGGATTCATACCAATTCAATCTTGATAATCACAACAATGTAGAAGTTTCATTCACCCCTGATGCAGAAACTGGATTCACTTCTGCACTTTATGATTCAGAAGGAAGCATGATGTCAGAATGGAATGGTACAATGTGGTCTTCGCTCGGAGATTCCATGCATGAAGGAATGAATGGTGCGTACACTCTCGTAATCACAAATGCTGGCTCAGAAGGTTACTACAATCTATCGATAATGACTATTGCTCCAGCACTTGCAGATCTCGCTGTAACCAATATCAGTTGTCCATCGGATGCTATCAGTGGGGAAGAGGTATTCTTCTCCTTTGATGTAATGAGTATGCGGGGGCCAGTAAATGGCGACTTTTCTTGGACCATAGAATTAATCGATGATGCTGGCCAATTCGTATACGAAGTTGACAGTGGCACCATGAATACGTTTGCTACTAACGGGCAATTAGCTGGAAGTGACGGAACAGCCCACTTCCTAGAAGCAACGCTTGCAACTGGCAATTACTCATGCCGGGTTGCAGTCAATATGGGTGAAGCAATAATTGCAGAGGACAATCTAACCAATAATGACGGCGTAGGAGAATCATTCCATGTCCAAAACGAGGAAGAATTGTGGGCAAACGATGTCGACCGTGATGGATACAATACTACCGATACCGGTGATGGAATCATCGATGAATGCCCCACGACATGGGGCGAAAGTTGGGGTGACCGCTATGGTTGTGCTGATCTCGATGGAGATGGTTGGTCCAACCTCAATGACTGGTCGCCACTCGATGAAAGCCAATGGATAGACGAAGACGAGGATAATTTCGGAGACAATTCATCAGGATACATGGGTGACCAATGCCCAGGTGTTACTGGAATTGAAAATGGCGACGGTGGAAATGGATGCCCGCCTCCATTCGTAGATGCGGATGGCGATGGAATTCAAGATGCTGACGACCTATGTGCTGATACTCCGGCACTAGCAGTCGTGGATGAAAACGGCTGCCAACCTGATACTGATGGCGATGGAGTTCTCGACGTTGATGATGACTGCGCAAATACAACGGCTGGCGTTACAATTGATGTAGACGGCTGTGAAATTGTTGACAATAACAATGGCGGCGGAGACGGTACTGGTGACGGTACTGGCGATGGCACCGGGGATGGTACCGGTGACGGAACTGGTGATGGAACCGGAGATGGAACTGATGATGGAACCGGAGATGGAACAATGGGTGGTGATTTCGACCTTGTTACAATCGGTGGCATCGTTGGAGGAGTTTTACTACTCTTAATTCTGAGTCTACTATTTATTCGAAGGGGAGGAAGTAGTTCCGAACAGGATGATGCTTTCGCAAATGCCGCATTTGCAGCAGACCCTATGTTATCGATGGCTGCAGGAGCAGACCCTACAATTACTCCAGAACAATTAGCCTATGAGCAACAATTACTCGCAGCCGGATATCCTGCTGATTATGCACGAACATATGCAGACCAGCACTTCCGACCATGGCTAAATCAGTGAATATCTGTACCGGAAAGGGTCATCAACACCTGCCCTCTCAGTTAGGTCATGACCAATGTCATGATGCAAACAAATGCCGGCGATATTTTGATTCGTCTACTGACTGATGAAGCCCCAGAAACAACTGCAAATTTTCTCAAATTGGTAGATATGGGGTTCTATGATGGACTCCACTTTCACCGTGTGATTGAGCAATTCATGATTCAGGGAGGATGCCCTCATTCGAAGGACCCTATGAATCAACGCGCTGGCACTGGTGGTCCTGGATGGAAGATTCCATGTGAGCGTACTGCTCTTGCACTTGCACACGACCGCCCTGGTCTACTCTCCATGGCAAATGCAGGCCCCAATACTGGTGGCTCTCAATTTTTCCTAACAACAATTG
>Ga0315334_10000779_pt1 | contig 19357 bp, 22 predicted proteins | sample M150034915metaG_FD_205555 | JGI IMG/M metagenome (GOLD analysis project Ga0315334, IMG submission 205555) | Ammonia-oxidizing marine archaeal communities from Monterey Bay, California, United States - M1 500m 34915 | ecosystem: Environmental > Aquatic > Marine > Intertidal zone | place: USA... | reverse complement strand
GGGCGCTAATCTCGTTCTGGAGTAATAGGAATTCGCCGGACTGCACGTCTTCAAGCGCTTCATCGATATCTGATTTTGTAATGGTTCGGTTAGCGCCGCCAAACAATACAATCGAGTTTTCACCTTCAGGTGTGACCTGAATATTGGCATGGCCGGTAGGGCCCGCATCAACTTTCATCATGCTGACATCAATATTTTTCGAAGCCATGAGTTCTAGTAGCCAGCGACCATCTTCGCCGACTTTCCCGGCGTGCCTGACCTTCGCTCCTGCTGCCGCCATTGCAATAGACTGATTCAGGCCTTTGCCTCCAGGATGAACCTGATAGTCGCTACAGGGGAGCGTTTCCCCGGGTGCTGCAAAATGTGGCACCGAATAGACATGGTCTATACAGCATGAGCCAAAGTTTAGTACCGGCATTGATATAACCTCTGTAAAGATTGGACATAGCCCTGGTATGGTTGGCCATTATACAGATCATGGTGTGCCACGGTGGGGCGACTGGCCTGGTTGGTCGGGCACTATCTTCGGCAGGCAGACAGGGGTGGGACGGTTCGACGCATCGATTCGATTCTCGGGAATCAAAGACTCCGCTCTCTTATCTGGCTCAGAAACTTGATAAGATATCGGCGAGTCGGGGTGTAGCTCAGCCTGGTAGAGCACTGTCTTCGGGAGGCAGGGGTCGTGACGGTTCGACGCATCGATTCAATTCTCGGAAATCGAAGATTTCCCTCTCTGATCAAGTCCAGAAACTTGATAAGATATCGGCGAGTCGGGGTGTAGCTCAGCCTGGTAGAGCACTGTCTTCGGGAGGCAGGGGTCGTGAGTTCAATTCTCGCCATCCCGACCAGTATTTTCAATGACTTACAAACATGTTCAATCAGAAAATCTGACGCACTTGGCTGTTTAAGTCCTCAGTAAGTCCACAAGCCTACTTTTGCGTTCTTCTAAAACTTTGTCCTTTATTATAGCTTAGAGCAATGAAAGAGTATGAAGACTGGCAAGAATGGCTAAAGGAGACTCGAGCAGATTTAGTTGGCTCGGATGATTTTTTAGAGGCGGCTTACCGGCAAATATACGAGCAAGACCGTCACGCAACGATTGTTCGAGAATTAGCAGAGAGGTGCGATAATCCGCTAGAAGCTCTAGATAGATATATCCTCGTTCACGGCCTCTACCCCCCGCCTGAACTCTTATTAATAATCTCGAAATTTTACGGGTCCTACCGTGATAACCCGGGCAGAAATTCGCTCGAAGAACTTTTCTTTAATGGCGACAAAGGTTTCGCAAAGGCGAAAAAGAAGAAGAAGGAGTCCGACCAAATCCTTTGGCGTTTCGCACTTATGGCTGGTGCGCGAAACAATTACTCTCTAAGCGAAGTTGCAGCTAAATTCGTTGCTGACGGGTTCTATCATGGAGAGGTTTCAAGCTTGAAAAAAAGACATGATAGGGATGAAGTTTCAAAGGCACATTGGAAAGAATTAAAAAAGGAGGCTGCGGAAAAAAAAGACAATTGAAACTCAATTGTCCCAACAAATAATTTAGTTGTTAGCCATCATATACGTGTACCTCCAATGATTGTCCACGATGGTCTCATTAGAATTAGAAAGTGAAAAATTACTCTCAACTTTCCAAGCAGGAAAGATTCTCGGCGTCCAAGCAAACACCTTAAAGCAATCCCGGCACACAGGAATTTTGTTTGGTAAAGAAGCTCCGCGTTACCTGAAGATGGGTCGCAGCATTAGATACAAACTATCCAGTTTGCTCGAATTCCGCAGGCAATTTCTCGAGTACAAAAATACCTCCGAGTATCGAAAAAACGATATAAAAGAAGCGTCAGTATTTCACCGTGACGGTTCGCTTACCTCTGAAACTCAAAAGTTAGACACGTGAAGAAGCCCAAGAGCGAAGTGATCTCATTTATTCTGCGGAAGCCAGGGTTGCGAGCAAGGATTAATGCCCATTGTGTTGCGTGTATTTACGACAACCAGAGCGTTGGAACATGGAGGAAACAGGTTGAGGATTGCACTGTAGAGGACTGCTCTCTTTACGATGTTCGTGCCAAATGTAGGCATTCCGCTGCAGAATCAAACCTAGAACCTCTAGATAGGGTCTTAGTCTCCCAACGAGCTGAAGGTTCTAAATCGCAGCAGTTTGATTACATTTCGACGCATAAAGGAAGAGATGGAGGGTCACGCTCTTGAGTGACGAACTGCTGAAGCGGCTAGTAGGTCGTGGAGACTTAGTGGCTCTGGAGAAAGGGAGGATAAAGATCTCCCCTAAGAGTGGTCGGGAAGTTTCCAATGAGTGGTTAAAGAAGCACTACTGGCAACTCGTTAAGGACATCTTGCTCTGCACAGGTCGGCAAGGCTATAGATACGATCGATTTTCTCGCTCCTCAGATGGTTATGGCAATGGAAAATATCCAGGCGTCACCCTTCATTACGAGGCGGTTCTATCTGAGGAAGAGGCATATCTAATTTTCAACGTCGAAGTGCAGAAAAGAAATTCATCTCAACTTCGCACTGGAAAGAGTTTTCTTCCTCCAGAGCGAGGTGAATTCATCAAGTATTGGAAAAGAGCTATTGGGGAACTTCCTCAGGGTAAACGCTCCAAGTGCTGGGAGAGCATGTCGAGATTTAAGCCGATAGTCGTTGATCTTGCCCCCGACTATAAAGGGAAAGCTCGAAATAAGACCGCTCTTCCTATAGACATATCCTCGGACCAAATAATCGAACGCCTTGCGGACGAGATTCGGACCAACAGAGGACCGTATTCGCACGACACTCGGACCGACACTACGAACCATGGAATAGCTCAAGAGCTTGATACACTTGGTATCGAGCCAAATCGAACTACGTGCAATTTTAACTACGAAACAAGTTATCAAGATAATGCGTTAACAAGGCAGGAGTCCACTGAGGATTGGTTACGGGACTATGATGAAGAGCCTTTCCACTGATTGCCTATGTGATCGGGACTCAGCATGATAACTACTAATCTAGTTAGTGGTTCAGAAAAAGAGAGGTGCGATATTTGAGCGAAGAACTAATAGATGAGCTAAGCAAAAGCCGAGAGGAATACCGAGTTTCGACGCAAAAAGCACAAGAGGCAGGCAAAACCGTTTATGACCGAGGAAACGCACAAGTCCAACTTGTCTTGGGGCAATGTATCCTATTTCCCCCGCTGGTGGCTTGTTATATATGGTTTGTAGATCGAAGATTTGAGATATGGGATTCTTTGGCTCTAGTCGCTTTGTTGTTTGGTACCAGCACATTGGTGGCACTCTTTACGGAGAGAAAACCTCGAGCAGAAATTGCGAGGCTACTTGGTCTTTCTAACATAAAACGGGATCGGTACGAGGAACTGTTAATGGAGTTGGAAAATGAGAGGGACAAACTTGACCAGTAAAAAGAAAGCTTAAGCAGAGTGTGAGTGCCGGTATAGCTGCCTATAACGGTTAGCAACCACTTACTTATTTAACTAGTTTCTTCGTCCTAGAAATCCTGTAATACCTTAGATTACGGGCGGTTAAGCAAAAGTTAAGGGGCATTTTTTTGCAACTTCCCTTTTCTGGATTACTCAACCTGAACTTCATCAACAGTGAGACCTTCTTCAACTTCTCCTGTTATGAGACGGGGCAGTGAAAGGTAGTTGTCTGTAAAACGCTTGTTTAATCAAGACAGCTGTAATCTTCGAGCCATTTCCGGCCCAGCAGCACCCCACCGCCCCCCTACCCCCACTTCACAGAAAGGGACTCCTGCACCGCTAGTTATTAATGGTTTGGAGGAACCGTGGGCAGAAAGTATCTCTTAGAAAACGGCCCGATTGGTGCCATATGGGCTGACGACGTACACAGACATGAAATAGCCGAGCACGAGCGGGGAGCGCCAGGTCGGAGGTCCGCTTTAGCGGGCCGGAGCCTGCCTAAGCGCGGCATCCCCGAGTGCGCCGGCTAAGTCTATAAATATCATTAAAGGCCTTCACGGTTCACTTAAGCCAGAGTGAAGAGTGTTGTTGGTTTGCATGATACTTCTACCTTCCCGCCCCTCCGCTGCCGCTGCGGGCGGTTCGGCAGAAGGTGTGGTTAAGGTATCGGGTGTGTATCGGTTGTTGGAGTTAGTACGTCGGGTGTGTATCGGTATCACTAACCCTGCGGAAGCGGAGAGAACGCTGACGAATCAGCTTAAAGAAGAATTTACTATACCAATGTCGCCGGAACGCCTGTAGGCGTAACCGGAGGGGCGGGCGTCCCAACCTAGAAGAGCCCCACTCTACCCTCCCGGTGTGCTCGAAATTTGTGTTTTCGAATGATTTTCTACGAAGTCTATCCTCAGTACCTTGAACCGGCTGTATAGTGCTACGTGCTCTCCAGCGATGTTGCGCCACAGTACGTCGGTACTATCAATTTTGTACCATATATCCTCATAGCCCACTGGTAACACCTCAGTACACATTTGGTGCCAGCTATCAAATATGTGCAGATGTTCTGGTAGTACGTTCCCGATAGCCCTCGATGCTTCTTGACCTTATTCAGTGGCGGCCAATAGTCCCCGGGGTAAGGACATTACCGCACCAATTTTGTTGCATTCCTCGGCACAGGTCTACCAGCAGCCCAACTGATATTAGGTAAGTGGGACGGCTGTAGCGCATGGTATTGCTGGGTCTGCCTCATTCGTCCACTCTTTTCGATCACTCAACCGAACTTTTCTGACATCAGCCTATGCAGATGGAGGCTGTCTCGACTTGGGGGGCCGAAAACCAGCCAGAGAATTAGACTCATCCGTGAGATTCGGCTGTAATTTGACGATAGAGGGAAGCTACCACCGAGAATTCCATTCAAACGTCTATTTCAGGGGCAGACCTGCTTGGCTACCTACACAAAAACGGGCTTAATTCTACCTATACTCGGCGCAAAGCGATCATGCTGATACTGTATTCATTGGCGATCACATTTACACGGTCAATGCCGAGAAGCCCTGGGTGGAGGCCGTCGTCATCACCGATCGCCACATTATTTATGCAGGGGATTCTGCTGGCCCGCAGCGGTTGATTAACGAATCAACTGATGTCCATATGCTGGAATCCAGCATGCTACTGGTGAGTTTCCTTTATCTGTGCGTTGTGCATTCAAAGCTCTAGTTGCTAGGGTCATCTCATTCATAGATCTCACTGGGAAGAAACGCCCTTGTCTCCCTCATCCCAGTAGGGCTCACGCAGGTCTTTCTTGAGGACTTTACCGGCGCCGGACAACGGGAACGGCTCTTCGCGTATCTCGATGGATCGCGGGCATTTGTAACCGGCAATCCGATCATGGCAGTGGCTGTAGATTTCTTCGAGCGTGATTTCACCGGCATCTGTGGCCGGGATGATAATCGCATGAACTCGTTCACCGAACTTGTCATCAGGTATCCCGATGGCTACCACTTCTGCGACCTTGTGGTGCGATAGTACGGTGTTCTCAACCTCTGCAGAGAAGACGTTTTCGCCACCCGAGATGATCATGTCCTTCGCTCGATCGCAAATGAACAGGAACCCCTCCTCATCCATGTAGGCTATGTCGCCGGTTTTTACCCAGCCACTGATCAGAGCCGCGGCTGTTTGCTCTGGTTTGTTCCAGTAGCCGTCCATGGCATTTGGACCGCGAACCCAAATTTCACCTTGCTCACCCTGGCGAACCTCATTACCAGCTTCGTCCATGATGCGAACACGAACACATCCAAGCGGTCGACCCGCCGACCGCAACTTGGAAGCTGGGCCTTCTAGCACGTGATTCTCCGGCGGCAAGAGGCTGATGATGGGGCCCATTTCCGTTTGCCCATAACCCTGAATGAACCCGCTGTTTGGGAAGGCCTCGATTGCACTCCGCAAGACCGGCTCGGGCATAGGTGATGCACCGTAGATTATCTGGCGCATGCTGGATACATCGGCGTCCGCTAACTCCGGAGCCTGCAGCAGCATACTGATCATTGTCGGCACGAGCACTACGGAGGTTGCATTGTGGTCTACGATCGCCTCAAGTGTGCTGGCTGGCGTGAATGCCGGGATAAATATATGCGTCCCGCCCGCGATGGTCGTGGCGTTCGAGAACGCACCATCCGCCAGGTGAAACATCGGTGCGGCATGCAGGTACTTTGTGTCTTCATCCATTTTCGTGGCCATGGTGAGTGTCATCGCACTGGACCAAAGCGAGAGATAAGAAAGCATGACGCCTTTCGGGAAGCCGGTTGTTCCACCCGTGTAGAAAATGCCGGATAGAGAACTGTATGGCGTCTCGACGGCATCCATCGGCTGATGCTCCTCGATGATCGAATCCCATGAGATATATCCCTCCGGTGGGTCATCATCGCCAAGGTACACGAGCGAAAACTTCTCGCGGGCGTCAGATGTGATATCGCTACGGACAGCCAGCGCACCTTCAGCAAACTGATAATCTGCGATCAGGAGCTCAAGCCCTGAGTCTTTCGCTGAGTACACGTTCTCTTCGGTGGACCAGCGAGTGTTCATGGGAACCGAAACGCCTCCTGCCCAGTTGATAGCGTATAGTGCTTCGAGGTAACGATCAGAATTGAGCGACATGATTCCTATGCGGTCACCGTCATCAATCCCCAGTGCACGCAACCCGGCTGCCGCGCGAGCGACCCGATCGACGAATTCGGACCACGAGTGAATTCTGTCACCCATGATCGTTGCCGGTTTGTTCCTACAGACCGTGGCGTTGAGAATAATGTTTTGGACTAAAGACATCGCATACTCCCTGTTAGTAGTTATCTCTTGTGTTCACTTCTAAAAACCAGATACGGTCACGTGTGCTTTTCGAGTTTGGAATTAGATTGGGAAGTTTTCATTGTTTTGAATCCACTGATAGTTCTCGTCAGGTTCGTCGATCGGGGCTATAGCGGTTCAATCTTTCCAATCAGTCCCGACTCACCAATCTCTTCTTCTGCCTGCAGCAGAATTGTGAGCCTGCCACTTGCCGGAGCCGGTACTTCGATACTTACTTTTGCCACCATGATATCGACTATCACGATTCCCTCTTCTACGATTTCTCCGTCATCGAACCACCATTCCTGAACGACGCAGTCATCGTTTTCCAATACTTCGTTGGGCACAATGATATCAACCATCACTGACCTCGTTGCGACTTGACAGCATCGACGATAGCCTCTGCACAAGGCAGCAAATCCCGCTCAAGAGCCGGTGAAAACGGAATCGGTATATCTGGAAATGTCACGCGCCTAGGTGCGGACAGCATCGGGATGCCGGCCTCAGCCACACTCGCGATAACCTCACCCGCAACACCATAAGAGTGATAGTCTTCATCGACAACGACGAGCTGTTTTGTCTTAGCAACGGAAGTTCTTATGGTAGCCCGGTCCAGAGGGGCGATAGATCTAAGGTCCACCACTTCGGCTGCGATGCCTTCTGATTCGAGTTTGGTGGCAGCCTCGAGGCACCTGTGAACCGTCGCGCCCAGACCGACGAGTGTCACCGCGTCACCTTCTCGGGTGACGCAGGCTTCGCCCAGAGGAACTTCGTACTGCGCTTCTGGAACCGCTGCCACTGAGTCTTTCTCTGTCCCCAGCCAACCCATACCCTGGAGCGACTTGTGGAAGAGGAAGACGGTCGGGTTTGGGTCACGAATGGCGGCTGTCATCAGCCCCTTTGCGTCGTACGCATTCGAAGGGATCACAACTTTCAATCCAGGCAGATGTCCGAACGTCGCAAACAGACATTGACTGTGCTGTCCGCCATCACTGTATCCTCCTCCGACCGAGCTCATCAGCACCATCGGGCACGACACCTGTCCACCTGAGAAGTAAGACTGTTTTGCGGCAAGGTTATACACGGCGTCCAGACAAACACCAATAAAGTCGACGAACATGAGTTCAACGATCGGTCGCATGCCCACCGACGCCATGCCCACAGCTGCGCCGATGAATCCCGTCTCAGAGATGGGTGTGTCGCGAACGCGTTCCGGACCAAACTGCTCCAACAGTCCCGTCGTCGTACCAAACACACCACCCAGTTCGCCGATATCTTCACCCAACACCAGCACGTCCTCGTTGCGCGCCATTTCCTGCGCAATAGCTTCACTCATCGCTTTAGAGATTGTCAGCCTTCGTTTTGCCTCTACTGCATTCGACATGGTTAAGCCTCCACAAATACTTTAGTAAACGCATCGCCGGGACTCGGTAACTTGGAACCTCGGGCGAAAGTAAATGCGTCGTTTACCGCCAACTGGGCGCAATCTTCTATCGCCGCCACTTCCCGGTCACTGGCAATGCGGCGGTCTAGTAGCTGGGCGCGATAGCGGGGAATCGGATCGTTTTCGACGTTGATCTTTTTCTCTTGCTCAGTTCGATAGCCCTCGGCGTCGCCCATAAAGTGGCCTTCCAATCGCACCGTCTCAATCTCAATGAGTGTGGGACCGTTGCCCTGTCTCGCTCGTGCTACTGCCTCACCGGCAATCTCATGGATCGCATCCGGGTCGTTACCCCGGACCCGGACTCCTGGAATGCCATACGCGGCCGCACGCGCAGCGTTGTCCTGTATTGCCGTCGACGATTTCTTTGAGACAGATATACCCCAACCGTTGTCTTCTATGACGAATACAACCGGGCTGTTCCACACGGCTGCAAGGTTGAGACTCTCGTGAAAAGCGCCCTGATTGACGGCGCCTTCGCCGATGAAAGACACCGCAATATTGTCGGTTCCGCGCATCCGCGCTGCCTCTGCTGCGCCGACCGCCGGTCCCATACCCTGTGCGATGATGCCCGAACAGGAGAAGTTCACGGCTGCATCGAAGATGTGCATGTGTCCGCCGCGCCCGTTTGAAAGACCGGTCTCCATGCCGAATATTTCAGCGGTCATGCGATTAAGATCCACACCCTTCGCGATGGCGATGTGGTGAAGCCGGTGAGTCGCGGTTACTACATCCGCTGCTCGCAAGTGGGCACAGACCCCCACTGCGCACGGCTCTTGCCCACTGGAAAGATGCATTTCTCCCGGTATAGGACCGTTCGCCATGTTGAAAACAGGTTGCTTGCCTTCCATATAGGCTGCTTTGATGGCCTCCTCAAACAGTCTGCTCTTGTACATCTGTTCGTACATCCAAAGCCGGTGGTCATTCGTGATTGGCATATCAACATCCTCAAAGATTTCATTCATCCCACTGTAGGTATTTGTCCTTGCTTGATCCGCTCCATCTCTTCCCAGCTCAGGTAATTCGTTAGTCCGTTCTCATCGTAGAACACAAGCGCACCGTTGCTGATAAACAGGAATTGAGAATCTTCGACCGCGAGGGTCTCCTCATGGATGACACTATTTGCCTCATAGATATAGTCTCCAGCTTCAAGTACAAAATCCGGAGTTTGAAGTTTTCCAGACAACATATAGGTGTGACTGCCGGAGAGGTGTTTGTGCGAAGGTGCTGAGTAGCCTTTTAGCCACTTGAGTAGTACGGCGTACGACCCGGATTCGGGAGCGGTGTACAACACCTTGACGAACGTAAGTTCGTCCATTTGAAACCAATCTTGTTGTCCGGCGCGGACGAGCATGTCTATCTGTGAACCCGCAACCGGTTCTATGTTTTGTAGGGGCATGATAGTTCCTCTGTGGTTAGGTTAATCGCTGGGTTTTGGGCAACTTCGATCCTCAAAATCCGCGAGTTGAAAACAAAGCTAGACAACAATGCTTCGAACAATATACATTACTTATCGTTAAGTAAACTATATTGGAGCAAGCAATGTCAGTAAAAATAGCCGGTGTCGGCATGATCCCGTTTACCAAACCTGGCGCGAGCGACGATTACCCTGTGATGGGCGAAGCTGCAGCTCGCCTCGCTGTCGAAGACGCAGGGATTGACTACGACGACGTTGGTCAGGCGTACGTGGGTTATGTGTACGGTGACTCAACCGCCGGTCAGGCCGCGCTCTATGGTGTTGGTATGACCGGCATACCGATCATTAACGTAAACAACAACTGTTCCACAGGCTCATCGGCCCTGTACCTCGCAAGGCAAGCTGTGGAATCCGGCATGGTCGATTGTGCGCTGGCTCTTGGATTCGAGCAGATGGTGCCAGGGGCACTGGGTGCCGTGTTCACCGATCGTCCCAGTCCCATGAAGCGGATGTTTAGTGAAATGAGATCATTACAGGGTGTTGATCCCGACGCGCCAGGCGCGGCCCAGTATTTTGGTGGAGCGGGTCGTGAATATGCTGAGGAATACGGCACGAAGAACGAGACCTTTGCGAAAATTTCAGTAAAAGCACGATCACATGCAAAGCATAATCCGATGGCTGTGTTCAGGAACCCGCTGACCGTGGATGAGGTCATGGCGTCTCCACACATCTATGGCCCCCTGACGCGGTTCCAATGTTGTCCGCCAACCTGTGGCGCCGCTGCAGCTGTTGTCTGTAGTGACAAATTCGCGAAGAAACACGGCTTAAACAATACGATTTCGATCAAAGGTCAGGCGATGACCACAGATTTCCCGGGTACCCTGGAAGCGCACTCAATGCGTAAACTCATTGGCTACGATATGGCCAAGGAGGCGGCAGATGCAGTTTACGAACAGGCTGGCATTGGTCCCAAGGAAGTCCAGGTGTGTGAGTTGCACGATTGTTTCACCGCCAATGAGTTGATCACCTACGAAGCGCTGGGCCTTACCGAACAAGGCACAGCCGAACGATTTATTTGGGATGGTGAGAACACCTATGGCGGTCAGGTTGTTACCAACCCATCTGGTGGTCTTCTGTCAAAAGGCCATCCATTGGGTGCCACCGGCTTGGCGCAATGTGCTGAACTCGTCTGGCAGTTGCGGGGCGACGCCGGACCTCGGCAGGTTCCGAAGCCAAAGCACGCGCTGCAACACAATCTTGGATTAGGTGGGGCGTGCGTGGTCACTTTGTACAGCAATCAGTAAGGCTGAACATGAAGAGAACATTGATTTTTTTAAGGTAGCCCTTGACGTACTGCTCGAGAATATTACAAGCCAAACTTTGTCGAAGCCTAGTTGGTTTGCCAGAGTCACAAGTGAATACGACTAACTTTCGTAAAACGGAATTTACTTAATGCCAAAACCGAAGCTGATTGGAAAACCAAAAAACACGGATATTGCCTTCTCCGATCGAAAGCTCGAAGTGCTTCGAGCTGCCGCAGGTCTGTTTAACAGAAATGGTTATCACAACACGACCATGGATGATATTGCTGCAGCATTGTCGGTGACGAAACCAGCGCTGTACTACTACGCGCGCAGCAAAGACAGTTTGTTGTACCACGTTATCGAGTTTGCTATGGACGAAACACAAAAGACCACTGATGAAATAGAGAGGTCATCTCAATCCGGTGCTGAAAAGCTCAAAGTCTTTTTTTCACGCTGGTTAGAGATTGCGCTCGATGATTTCGGTCGCTGTTTGATCCAATCTCGAAACAACACGTTTGAAAGAAATACCCAGAAGAAAAATACCGAAGCGCGCCGGCAAGTGCACGACAAAGTACTCGGGTTTGTAAAGCTTGGGATTAGCGACGGGTCTCTGGGTCCGCATGATCCGCAACTAGTAACACTGGCGCTATTTGATTGTTTTAATGGTGTTGCGCTTTGGTTTGACCCGCGGGGCGCACATTCCATCGAAGTCATATTCGAACATCATTGGCAATTGTTGTTTGATGGGTTATCCCGAAGAGGGAAAGAACACACTGTGGATTCGAACAAAGCTCAGAACGACTAGTTACCGAGAACGAATTTGACGTTCGAACGATCCCATTTTAGAAGAGATATGGAGAGGCAAGATGAAAGACTTTGCAGGAAAAGTAGCGGTTATTACCGGTGGTGCTGGTGGCATCGGTTACGCGCTGGCCGAACGCGCTATAGAAGAAGGTATGAAAGTAATCATTGCGGATATCGATGACGCACAACTGGCAGCCTCGGCGGACACACTGCGAGAAGAGAAAGGTGGTGAAGTAGAGCACATTCGTTGCGATGTCTCTAAAAGCGCTGATATTAAAGCAATGGCGAATAAAGCTATTGATTGTTTTGGCGGCGTCCATTTTTTGGCCAACAACGCAGGAGTCTTCGCAGGCGGTTCCTGTTGGGAGACCTCAGAAAACGATTGGGACTGGACCATGAGTGTGAACCTGAACGGTGTTTTCAACGGCATCCGGATTTTTGCTCCTATCATGTTGGCGCAGGACTGTGAGTGCCATATCTTAAATACTGCATCGGGTGCAGGCCTTATGCCTTATCATCCAACGGCTTCATACCAGGTCAGTAAGGCTGGTGTCGTGAGTATTACAGAAAACACTCACTACGCCCTAAAGTTGCGCGATGCCAAGGTAACCACTTCGGTTCTGTGTCCAGGGTTTGTAGCCACAGACATGATGCAGAACAACGAAACCCGTCGTCCGAAAGAAATGCAAAACACTGATGCGGACGAAAAGATTTTTGAGCAGCAACAGCAATTGCTTGACGGTATTGAGTCTGGGATGGCGTCCTTAAGTATTACGCCCAGGGAAATGGCCGACCAGGCGTTTGAAGCCATCAAGCGTGGCGAGGTGTACATTAATGCGCCATCCGTCTTGCCTCTCATTGAAGCGAGAATGAAAGGGATTGTAGAAAATCATATCCCACCAGGTGATCCGTTCAGCGTGGTGCTTGAAACACAAAATCAGTGATCGCTAGGTCAAACGGAAACAGGCTTAGAGAATTGCGCGCGTTGCTTCAGATGCGCCAGAATGGTCTGGATCGCGTCCGGATCGGTGACATCTGCGATCACCCGCAGCGTGCCGCCGCACAGACATCCGACCTGTTTCGATACTCAACTGGCTGCTCGAAAAGCCCTGTTATAATTCCTATCCTCAAGAAGGCGCTTCGTGCGCTGTGGCTTCGAGACAACCCAGGAGACAAGCAATGAAGTTCGTGACCTACGAGAGTTCCGATGGCCGACAGGTCGCCGGAGTTCTCACGACCAACGACACACGGATTCTTCCCCTCCACTCGTTTGCGGACGGCAAGAACGCAGATCTGGATTCCGTCCAAGCTGTGATCGAAGGCGGCGACGAGAGTCTCGAGCGAGTGCGGAGAATTCTGGCAGAAGCGGACCCGCAGGGGGCCGAGACTCTTCCGTGCGAATCCGTTCGGCTCCTCGCGCCTCTACCGCGCCCGGTGCAGATCCGTGACGTGCTCTGCTTTCTCGATCACATGCGAAACGCCGCGAGGGTAGGAATCGAGCTTGCCGGCGGTGATCCCTCCTCGTACGAGCTTCCGCCGGTGTTCGAAGAGGCGCCGATCTACTACAAGGCAAACCGAATGGGCGTCGTGGGCCATGAGGCTGACGTTCAATGGCCTGCCGGTTGCAACTTGCTCGACTACGAACTCGAACTCGGGATCGTTGTTGGCAGACAAGGAAAGGACATCGCGAGAGAGAAGGGCAGGGATCACGTCTTCGGATACACGATCTTCAACGATGTTTCAGCGCGCGATATTCAGATGAAGGAGATGACAGCGGGGCTTGGCCCGTCGAAGGGGAAGGACTTTGACACTGGCAATGTCCTGGGTCCGTGCATCGTGACGGCAGACGAAGTAGATCCCGCCGAAATGACCATGATCGCGAGGCTGAACGGCGAAGAAATCTCGCGCGGATCTACGCGCCAGATGGACCACAAGGTGGAGGACGTCATCTCGTACATCAGCAAGGGGGAGACGATCTACCCGGGCGAGGTTCTTGGCTCTGGAACCGTACCGCTTGGTTGCCTGATGGAGCACAAGCGATTCCTGGCCGACGGCGACGTCGTGGAGCTCGAGATCCAGGGGATCGGAGTCCTTCGGAATCGCTTCGTCAAGACCCCAAACTAGGAGCGAGCGAATGGCCTACGAAGACATTTCGCATAAGAGGTCCGGTTGCTCTGCCCGTAGGACTCATAGAGGGCACTGCGGGGAAGAAAGTGAAATCACGGTCCTGGATGAACCTGAAGGCCGCTAAGGAACGAGTGAATCCCGGAGCAATATTTGGACACCCAATCCTGGGTCAACACAATGAGGCCAGATTATGGAATTGGAAGATGGAGCTAATCTCTTTAGCAACGACAAATTTGAAAACGATTCCAAGGTGCATAAACGCTATGTATGCGCGGTTGTAGGGGGGAAATCGGAGTTCATTATTGATGACTATCCGAAACTCTTTGGAGAGGGTAGCTCGGATATCTGGGTGATAAGAGAAACCCCGGCAGGCCATTCAGCGACAGGCAAGGAGGATGAGAGCAACGGTCTGTTTGAACATGAGGCGCCCGCGAACGGCTCTGTGTTCCGGTTTCTCGGACTTAACCCCGCGCGCCCAACAGCCAAAATACCCGCACTAAAGGATATGCCTCCCGAACAGGCAAAGGCCGCTTATGAAATGGTGGTTGATATGCACAAGAGTGTCGGAACACATTACATTCCGACGTTCGAGGATGTTCAGAAGCACGTCACCATGCATAAGACAGAATCGCTGAATCTGTTTTTCTGTCTAAACGGAGGACCGATCTCTCTCAATGACGAGGATGAAATATTCCTCGAACCAGGAGATGCCTTTATCCAATTGGGCTCCATGCACGGCTGGGCCATGAAGCAAGACGATACTGAATTTGGCCATATCGGCGGATTGTTGGTCGATGCGGATCTAAGCACGATTGAGCAACTGAAGAGTCTGCCAAAGTCATCGGGCAAATCAGAACTGAATAAATTCAAACGCTATGTTGCGGGAACCAAATTCAGTGAAGACAAAGAGATAGGCAAGTCTGTCACTATCATCGATGATTTTTCACCAAATGAATCCGAATTGTTCGACGAGAATAACAAGCTGATCGGATATGCCGGAGAAATCTGGAAAACGTTTGACGCTAAGGCGAATCTATCCGGCACAGAAGATGCTGTTACAGGCCCGCTAGATCCAAACCCACCGAAAAACGGCATTACGTTCCGCATGGTGGAGCTGTTACCTGGATGCAAGCTGCCAACTAACGCCAATGTAGTGAATTACTATTCGGTCATTAAGGGCGCAGTGAACGCAACAGACAGCAAGCGTGCGGTGAACGCCAAGCATGGAGAGCACATCGTTCAGCTAAGAGCCGAAATGGGGCTGGAAAATGTGTCCGACGAGCCTGCGCTTATGGCGCATTTCATGATTGATTCAGTTGGTTGATTTGTTCAATACAGGTTGCCTCCTCAAAGGGCCCAACGACTTCCCGCTTATGCGGAGTCTTTGATTACTAGCCTGAAGGAAACGCGTGGTTTTTTAACGAGATTAGAACCTAGGACTCAATCAACCCAGCCTCTTTAGCTTGGCGCATCACCCGCCGAATTTACTTGTAATAGGCTTTCTCTTTTTCACGGCGCTCACGCCAGTTCACATATCTGCCATGCTTCAGTTGAGCTGCCGCTATTCGGGCTTTGCCTTCGCACGTTCTAGGCCCAGCAGCACCCAACCGCCCCCCTACCCCCACTTCACAGAATGGGACTCCTGCAGTGTAGGTATTACTGGTTTGGACGAACGAATGGGTGGGAATTCGATCGAGCATACAAAAATGGCGGTTGGCACTTCGTAGAGGGTTTTAAGCACAGTCTCTTTAAAGATACACTTGAACCTCTAACGGAGCAGAGCAATGAATATAAATCAAATCACTGATTACGTTAATTCTAGCGAACACATAGGGCTTGATAGGGTATTAAAGCTCCAGTTAAAAACAGATGGGTGGCTAGCCTCCAAAATTGGCCTGTCCTCACTGGCTCCAATTGGGTTCATATTCGGTTTTTTAGTTTGCTACTTTATTTTTGTAGCCTAGAGCTAGTTTCATGGTACTGACAGGTTAACTATTTTGAGAGTCAGAAGTGGGAGTACTCTGCCTCTTTCTGCATCAAATTGCGCTCGAAATGGAGCCAGCGGTCCGTAATAATCGTGTCACCGCAACTATTTTGTAGCTCCAGCCCATGGGTATGAGTTAACTTGTCAGTACCCCCCCGGCCAACAAAATTAAGCCGAAAAGAAAAAGAGGAACCGTCTTGAAGGGAAGGAACGAAAAGATGAAATATTTTATTACAGGGATAGGAGTGCTTTCGTTGCTTATCGCTGTCGTTGTTGGCGCTGATACTTTGGTGAAATCAAAATTAGCCACAGATAAAAGCGCAACCGACGCAATGACCGTTTTTAAAAGCCCAACCTGCGGCTGTTGCTCAAAATGGATTGATCATGTTGAAGACAATGGATTTCACACAGAGGCACGTGATGTATCAAGCTTGCATCTGATAAAGCGAGAGAAGGGAATTGCTCCACAGTACCAATCTTGCCATACGGCTGTTCATCAAAGTGGACTCGTCTTCGAAGGGCATGTACCTGCTGAAGCGATGACGCGTCTTATTGAAAATCCAATCAATGGGTCCATTGGCCTCGCTGTTCCTGGTATGCCAGTTGGTTCACCAGGAATGGAATATAAGAACCGAATTGATCCCTACGAGATAAAGCTCTTGCTCAAAGATGGTTCCTCGAAGACCTATGCGTATGTTGACCGTAGTGGAATAAAGTACCAAGACTAATTTCTTGCTTGCGTCCCTTCAGCTGCGATGTCATTTTTGCACCAGTAGCCACGCCTTTTTTAAATCAGCTTCTAATGTATCTGGGTGGGAACTACTTAATTTAGAACGCGGGTTATCCCTCCCCCGGGGGTAGGTAAGCCGAAACAAACCTGGACACTTAGTTTCTGACTACTGAACTACGAGTTTCTCGACCGCGCTCGCTTTGTGTTCAGGAGCTAGGTGAGCATATTTTTCGGTCATTTGGATGGTTGAATGCCCCATCAATTCTTTAACAACGTATAAGCTTTCCTCGGCCATGACTAGTTTGCTAGCGAACGTGTGCCTTAGGTCATGGAACACAAAGTTAGTCAATTTAGCCCTATCTCTTAAGCCTTCCCATGATCGTTTAATGTTGTCGAATCGTTGGTTAGTGACTGGGCTAGGGAACACAAGTTTTCCACTACATTGTTTTTGCCAATCTATAAGAAACTTATGCGCTTCACGATTAAGGGGGATATGTCTTGTCTGACCCGACTTCGAGGTAGTTCCCTCGACCGTCAGTTGCTTTCTACTCAGGTCGACGTCATCCCATGTCAAATTAAACAACTCACCTCGTCTTAAGCCAGTATTGAGTGCCAGTAAAACCATCGGTTTCAAGTAGTCAGCGAAAGCAGCGTCAAGCGTTGGTCGGGTTTTATACCCTCTGACTTCTCGCCACGCGTTACCCGACATCCTACCTTTGCGGATGTCTGCCTCTCTTTGATCCAAAGCAAACCTAAGTGAGGTTTCTTCCTTTGAAGTCAGGTATCTAACTCTGGAATTCCTGTCGATTTTTATGGGCTTAATCTTGTTGAGAGGGTTAACACTGATGACATCCCACTCCACTGCTTTATTCAGCACTGCTTTAAGTGTGGTGACGCGTCTATTAATGGTGCTTGAAGCGAGTCCGGCTTTCTCTTTGCCTGATCGCCAACTCTGAATATCCCACGCCGTGATGTCAGACAGCTTCTTATTGTAGAAAGGCTTAAAGTTCGACTGCAGTAGCTGTAGCGTCTCATTACCACGCTTCTGGTGAGAGACCGCCCAGTCGGCATATTTGAGTTCTATAAAACCCTTTAACGTCTCATGCTTTGCTTTCTCCCTTGCAGCTATCTCCGCTGCCCGTTTAGCCCTGGCTTGTTTCTTCTCTATTTGTGGGTCGCCGCCTTGAACCACCGTGGCATTAAACTTTTCGGCAGCTTTACGTGCTGCTATTGCAGTGACACCAGGGTGTTTACCTAGTCTGGTTCTCTTTCTGGCACCGTCTGTCGAGCGATAGGAGAAGTAATAGGCGATGGTTCCCGTTGGTTGCACTCTAGCGAGGAAGCCTTTGATTTCGTCGTCAACGACTTCGTAGGGCTTCTCAGACGCCCTTAATGACTTAATTAGAGAGATTGTGATATGCGCTTTCATAACTTAAGTCCACCGTAAGTCCAATGAAAAAATACTTCCATATACCTCAACATACTCTTGATGACTTAGGCTAAAGAGTCTTACAGTCAGCAATAATAGGTATTATAGAGGTTTTAGTGGCTGAAGACTAAGTTATTTGCGGGGTTCGTGAGGATGCGAAAACAGGTGAAAAATGCATTCGGGAGGCAGGGGTCGTGAGTTCAATTCTCGCCATCCCGACCAATAAAATCAAATAGATAGCGGTGGACAGGCTTGTTTCGAGAATCCTGTATTTGTACCTGTGGCGCGAGATGTTAGTCGTCACGCCAGAATCTTGGCCCCAGGTCCGCGAATCGTTCAGATTCGGGTTTAGCTTGCGGAAGTGTAATTCGATCCGAATCAACTGGAGTGAAACCAAATGTTGAAGCATAGCCCCTCAGCTGCGCATGATCAGAGCTAGTGAAGGATTCAGGTGTTCGAGGAGAGGAATTATAACAGGACCTTTCAAGCGAAAGTCTGAGTATCGAATCAGATCTGTTGGATAGGAAGTTTAAACCGCATTTATCGCGGATTTCAAAAGTATCTTGATTGGTTCTGAACGGTTCTGATCATCGCATCACTAATTGCTCTCAGGGCACAAATCTCACACGCCCTTAATCCTTGTCCTTCATCCCTAAACGACCTCTCCTGCGATTATCTACCTGCCCGGTCGAGCCTGATAGCAATCCATGGCATGCAAGTCTTTTCGACCACTAAACCTCGCTCCGGCGGGGTTTTTTATGGCTGGTCTTTGGCGCGGAATGACTAGTTATTGGCGCGGGATGACTAGGGCGCACAGGAATGATGAATATATTAGACCGCATCAATCAACAGAGCAGAAAACATGAAACGAATAATTTTAGCAATGAGTACGGTCGCAGAATATTTCTTAGAGCGTCGAGCCACTAGCCGACATCTCAACGGACACTAGGAGAAATGACAATGAGCACCGCATATATGATTCTCTTCATACTGATAGCCGAAGGGCAGACTTGGAAACCACAACCGGAACGGTTTGATTCAATGACGGCCTGTTCGAGTTTCAAAAAAGAATTCATGGTCCAAGACTGGAACAAACGACAACTTGAAAACCTTTGGCGGTCGCCTTGGGATCAACTTGAGCCACGAGCAGGGTTCTGCTGTGCAATGAAAGACTCCGGATCAGTGTGCCAAACGACTGGCGGGCTTGTGGCGGAAAACCGATGAGCACGTGGATACTATTAGCGTTCTTGTCCCCGTTTCCCTGGAAAGTCATCACACATCACCCGACCAATAAGGCGTGTGAGGCACATCGCGTACAACTGGTCGGTATCAAGACGATCTGTTTACTCAGGGAAGAC
>Ga0315334_10000778_pt1 | contig 19372 bp, 22 predicted proteins | sample M150034915metaG_FD_205555 | JGI IMG/M metagenome (GOLD analysis project Ga0315334, IMG submission 205555) | Ammonia-oxidizing marine archaeal communities from Monterey Bay, California, United States - M1 500m 34915 | ecosystem: Environmental > Aquatic > Marine > Intertidal zone | place: USA... | reverse complement strand
AGAATTGCCTAATGTCGAAAGAGCAGTATTTGCTATTGGTGGAGTCGATGGAATATTGAAAGTTCCACCCTCACAAGCCGGTCCTGATGATTTGATTGAGGTTTGGCATCCCGAATTAGAATTCGTTGGTGAACATGCATCTGAAATCGACGTAACCGGTGGAATTGGCCTCAAAGCCGCTAGAGGTGCCATGATTTCGCAAAAAGGGATAGACGTCATGATAGTAAATGGTGAGTATCCAGAAAGGGTTCTCGGTGCAATCGAGGGCAAGTCCGTTCTTGGGACTCGTATTATTGCAGGGAACTGTTGATGTAGTGGGCCCGAAACCCAACATTTGGAGAGCACTATGTCGGGGTATGCCATTGAGGATGTTCCAACTATCCAAATGCAGGCAGATATTGCTGCATTGCAAGGTAGTGACTCTGTACAAGAATCTCTGATGGCTGAAGCGGTCATTCAGGTAACTGAGAATGATGAGGTAATAGGTCCGATTTCAAAATTTGATAGTCATAGCCAAGTGGGTTCTTTTCACCGAGCGTTTAGTGTACTTTTATTCGATTCATCTGGCCGTTTACTCCTACAGCGAAGGGCTTCTCACAAGATTACATTCCCCGATGTATGGGCAAATTCCTGTTGCTCACATCCTTTGCACAGTGAAGAGGAAATGGAATCCAAGAATGATTTAGGTGTTAAGAGAGCAGCTGTTAGAAAGTTGGAACAAGAATTGGGAATTGCGCCATCCCAAGTACCGCTAGATAAATTTCATTTTGTCACAAAAATGCGATATCAAGCACGTCAGGATGAGAATTGGATTGAAAGAGAAATTGATCATTGCTTAGTAATTCATGCTGATGTGAATGTAAATCCAAATCCAAATGAGGTCAGTGAAATTAAATGGGTTAGTCAATCTGAACTTGAAGAATTATTGATTGCTGATGATTCAGAAAATATTATCGCACCATGGTTCAGGTGTATTGCTGCTAGATTGATGGATGATGATTGGTGGCGTCCAGGTTGCCTCAAACCCGATGATTTAATTCATGATATGGGTGATGTGTCTCATCTCTTGCCCAATGCAACAGGTGCAGACCTTATGACAAGTATTGCTGAAGTCAAAGACTTGGTTGAACTGAGAATTGAAAAGGCACTGACACATACTTCCCTCGATAGATTATCTGGAGCCATGATGCACCTGGTTGAAGGTGGAGGTAAGCGACTTCGTGCAACACTTCCTTGGTTGGTAGCCAAAGCCGTTGGAGATTCGCATTCAGGTTTACTTGATGTTGGTGCTGCAATCGAAATCATTCATAATTTTACATTGGTTCATGATGATATCATGGATGATGACGATATTCGTCGTGGCCGTCCTGCTGTTCATGTCGCTTATGATTTACCAACTGCAATTAATGCAGGAGATGCAATGTTAGCTATTGCATTTGAAGCGATGGCTGTTGCAGAAGGAATCGAAGCAGAATTGGTACCCTTCTTAGTAAAGAGAATTGGCCGTATGGTTCGCAAGTGTAGTGAAGGTCAACAAATGGATATTGAATTCGAAGACCGAGAATGGGTTTCTGAAGATGAATATATCACCATGATCCACGGTAAGACAGCAGCAATGTTCCTCACCTGTGCTGAAGTTGGCTCTCATCTTGCTGGTGCCGACTCTGATACAATTCAATGCATGCATGATTGGGGCCTCGCATTAGGACTTTGTTTTCAATTAATGGATGATTTAATCGATGTCTTATCCGATTCCGATACTCTTGGTAAGCCAAGTGGAAGTGATGTTGCTCAAGGTAAGCGCACTTTGATGGTAATCCATGCTCTAAACCAGCCACCCTCCAAATCTAAAAATGATTTACTCGCAGTCTTAGGGAAGGGCGATACTGTAAATTCTGAACAGATTGCTAGTGCGCATAAGGCTCTAGAGGACCTCGGTTCGATAGATTATGCACGAGCAAAGGCTGAATCTTATCACAGGAATGCCCTTGATTGCCTAGATCGCCTACCAGATGGACCAGCAATGAGGGCATTGCGTGAATTAACCGACTATCAACTCAAGAGGATATACTGACAGTTCCAGTTTTCAGAACCTTGCAATACCAACGAGTTTCTCCAGGGAATATTTCGTGAGAAATACGATTAAAATTATCCTCAATAAATGAGCCTGCAATTTTATAGCATGGTGATGTTGCTGAAACAACTTGTAATTCGGCACCTCCAACGGTGAAGATTGATCCTATTTCGAGGTTGTATCCTTCGACCAATAGATTCTCCCCCGTCCCACCTGGTAGAATTGGATGTCCTTCATTTTGCAACTTCAGTAGTAATTTATTTTCTAATACACAGACCGCTCTTAGTCGTCCGCCATGAAACTTCTTATTTTGTTGAGCATCACCTGCAAGGCCCAAATATCCAATCTCGACTGAATCGAGTGGTAACTTGGGAACTCCGCCTTTGGAGACGAATATACCTAGAACTTCAGCCATGGTAATCCCACAACCTCATCGGCATTAATGCTGATGAATCAAGTTATGCTAGTTACATCACTCAGCGTAATAGTCCTCAGGGTTAGGGTCTGGCTTCAATCCCTTGCGAGACCTAATTGTGCCAACTACCTTGTCGAAGAGTTGAGGTGGTAGAATTTCGAATCCGATATTCTCCGAGTTCCATACAGCGCGACCTTGCGATGCTGCACGGATGTCATTTGAAAATCCAAATGTCTCTGCAACAGGTAATGTACCGATAACAGTTGTAACTTCACCTTCAGATGGCATGTCTTCGATGATACCACGGCGGTTTGTGATTTCACGTGTAACTTGACCAAGCCAGTCGTTTGGTACGCTGACGTGAGATCTCTGCATAGGCTCCATCAAAACAGTGCGTGCACGAATCATGGCACCCTTGATTCCATTACGAACCGCAGGAATTGTTTGTGCAGGTCCACGGTGGATTGCATCTTCGTGCAGTTTTGCATCGACTAGACGAACCATCATTCCCATGACTGGCTCATCTGCAACCGGTCCTTTCTTACATACTTCATTGAATGATTCAATAATCAATTCACGAGTCTCGTGAAGTCCCTGGATACCCTTGGTGTCATTGACTAGTACGTTTGTTCCATAAATTGCGAAAATCTTACGCATTTTGTCCTTGTCCATACCAAGTTCACCAAACTTTCTTCCAACTTCCTTTGCATCTCCGGAGCGAACAGTCCCGTTTCCAAAGTGTCCATCACGAAGAGCCGCAACTACTTCAGGAGAAAGTGGCTCACATTCCATCATGAATCTGTTGTGGCGGTTTGGTGACTTACCTTCGAATGATCGTCCTCTGTTATTTCCTTCAACAGATTCTCTGTATACAACGATAGGAGGGCTTACCTTTACCTTGATATTCTGTTCTTCTTCTAGGCGGTAAACTGTAATCTCTAGGTGGAGTTCTCCCATACCTGCTAGCAGTGCTTCTCCTGTTTCCTGGTTTGTACTAACTTGAAGTGAAGCATCAGATTTAGCAAGAGAACGTAGAGCATCGACAAACTTTGGCAGGTCCTTCATGCTCTTTGGTTCAACAGCTACTGTGACAACAGGGTCAGAGTAGTGTCTAATCGCTTCGAAAGGAGTGAAATCCTTGTCACGTGAAAGTGTTACACCAGCAGCAGCGGAACGAATACCTGTAATTGCTGCAATGTTACCTGCTACAACAGCAGGTACTGTGATTCTGTCCCCTCCAACCATCATACTAACTTGCTGAACTCGTTCTGCCTTTGCAGCTCCAATTGCGAATACAGATTCACCCATACTGATTGACCCTGAGTAGATACGACCTACTGCTACTTCTCCAGCGTGAGGGTCCATCCAAATCTTAGTAATCATCATTGAAAGTTCTGCATCAGGATCACAAGACATCATAGCCTTACCAATTGGAGATTCAAGATCGCCGTTCCAGATGTTAGGAATTCGGTATTTTTGCGCTTCAACAGGTCCTGGCAACTTGGTAACTGCCATGTCCAAGAGAACTTCATGGACTGGAGCTTTCTGAGCCAGAGTTTTCTGGTCTTCATTGTTACAGTATTCGAAAATTTGAGTCATGGATACACCAGACTTCTTCATGTAAGGGATAGTAATTCCCCAGTTGTGGTATGCGGAACCAAATGCTACAGTACCGTCCATAACACTGACTTGCCACTCTTTCTTCATCTCCTCAGGAGCGAATTGGCGAATTAGTTTATTGACCTTGACAATTGTTTCTTCAAATCTCTTCAACATGTCTTCTGGAGTGACTTTCAATTCATTGATTAGGCGGTCTACCTTGTTAATGAATAGAACAGGCTTAACTTTCTCCTTCAAAGCCTGACGAACCACAGTCTCAGTCTGTGGCATTGGACCTTCTACTGCACATGCTAGGATGAAACATCCATCGACAGCACGCATAGCACGAGTAACGTCTCCACCGAAATCTACGTGGCCAGGCGTGTCGATTAAGTTGATTAGATAATCAGTACTATCTATTGCGTGAACCATGGATGCAGATGCTGCGTTGATAGTAATTCCACGAGCGCTCTCTTGGTCATCGAAATCCAAAACACGGCTTTTTCCAGCCAATTCTTCGCTCATCATTCCCGCACCTGCAATCAGGTTGTCAGAAAGTGTAGTCTTGCCGTGGTCGATGTGGGCTGCAATACATAGGTTACGAATCTGAGGCAAAATGTGCATTACTTCAGTTGCTTTCTTGATGTTGTCTTCTTTACGGCCCATGGTGAATCACCTGACTCTCGTCGCTCCTCGCCACCTTGAAGGGGTTTATCAAATCGACTACCAATGGTGGTAGCCAAACGATGTACGGTGGGCTGATTAATCACTCAAGTATTCGCGATATACTGCGCATTCATTTCTGTGAATAATAATTTCAAATCTTTCTTGATTTTAACATAGGATAATTGCATCTCAGAAATTTTCTGACGTAGTACAATTTTCTGATTTTTTATGGTTTCTTTTAATTCTTTTTTGGCCTTGTGAATTTCAAATAAACAAGCCCTCATGGAGTCCCGATACGTGCTAATTCGCCTCTCATAGTTACTAACATCAATATTCTTAGATACTAATTTTGAAGTTGAATTCTTGAATTTCATATCTAGTTTAGCAATCTCAATAGAATGCTTAGGTGTCTTTTTAAGATTGGAATTCAATCCAAGTAAACTGAAAGTTTTGATCCACCACTTGCTAGGGTCTACATGGTACCACTTGTGGCCGTTTCTGTAGTCTGCTTGGAAGGTGTGATGGAAATTGTGATATCCCTCACCAAATGTGAAGAAGGCTAGCCAAAATGAATCTCGACTAGAGTTCTCTTCAGAGTAGGGTTGCTCTCCCCAAATATGCGCAGCACTGTTAATCAGGAATGTGCCGTGCTGAACAAAGACGACACGTACCAATCCCCCCCATACAAAACAACCGACAGCGGTAGCAATTCCTCCGATTAAGTAGCCGATTGCAGCAGGTAGTGCTAATCCAGATAGGGCTCCGATAAGGAATATGTTACGATGTTGCCATCGAATAATTTTGCTAGCTTGCAAATCCTTAACGTTAGCAAAATCATTTACAAATGTATCTTCTTCTATCATAACCCAAATCATATGTGAATACCAGAATCCGCGAGATGCAGAGTATGGGTCGGTTTCAGAGTCTGTTCCTTTGTGATGATTTCGGTGATCTGAACACCATTCGATGATTGAATTTTGGAAAGATCCTGCACCGAATATTGAGTAAAATAATACCATTGGCCATGATGCATCGTGAGAACGATGTGAAAATAATCTGTGATAACCTGATGTTATTGATAGTCCACAGGCATAATACATCACAAAGAATATGATTAATTCAGCAAATCCTGGTGCGCCAAAATAGTTCCAATGAAGTATCGCACCACCAATTGCTAATATTGGAGTTGAAATCAGAAATATAGTGTTCAGCCAATTGATACGAGTGGATGGACTATACTCCGTCATAAACCAGTCCCAAGGAACTCTACTTTTGACCATTTGGGTCAGGTGTTGCTGACAACACCGCTTCTATGGTCTTATTATCAGCGTGCACTTGATGCAATACGCTGAACTTCTTCCTTCTTTGAAACTGCGAAAGAAGTGACATCACCTTTGCTAGCCTTTGTTAGCTCGTTGATGATACACTGTGTTAGTGTGCGCTTGGATTTTGATGTTCCTTGTTGAGCACCCTTTGCTAGGTTTGCTAGTGCAACATCAAGTCTGCGTGAAGGTGAACTGTCAACAGCCTTGGGCTGAGATACTGCACCGAATTTGATACGAGTGATTTCTTCCATAGGTGCAGCGTGACAGATAGCATCTACGAAAGCCTGTAGTGGATTACTTCCATTGCGTTCTGCAATCGAGTCAAGTGCGTTCTCAAATGCTTTGAGTGCACCTTGCTTCTTACCGGTGTACTTACCTGTGCGCATCAACTTGTTGACGAATCTCTCTACAATGGAGAGTTTTGCCTTGCCGAACCATGCATTAGCATGTCGTCCGCCAGTGTGTGGAACACCTACTGTTGAGAGGTTGATGTAAGGTGCAAGACCTGGGTCTCTGCACACAACTTCGCTAGCGTCATATTTGTTGAATACTAAGGTTCCAATACCCGCAATTGGTCTAACCTCTTCAGGTTCGGATTCTTCTTCTTGTGTTTCGATTTCTTCACTCATCTAAATCACTCTGAATCATCGTATTGGCTTCTCTTTGCGTCCACGTACCATCTCATCTAGTGAGACGCCGTTGACTTGGATGACCTTGTAACGGACACCTGGAATATCTCCGTATGAACGACCCATGCGTCCACCGATACCTTCTACCATGACTTCATCGTGTTCATCGATGAAATTTATAGCACCATCTCCTGGTGCGAAAGCAGTAAGTTTGTTACCATTCTTGATCAATGTAATCTTAACGGCTTTACGAATTCCGGAGTTAGGTTGCTTAGCCTCAATACCGACTTTTTCGATAACGATACCCTTTGCTTGAGTTGAACCAGCAAGAGGGTCGTGCTTAGCTCTAGATTGAAGCATACGCTTCTTGTATCTACGGTCAGACCATCTGAACTTTTGACGGTCCTTTGCCATCTTAGTTCCTGCGAACAATCCACGACCCATATCATAACACTCCAAGAAGCAATTTGCCGACCTACCTCCCCTATTTCATGGTGCCGATGGAATTAGGTTGGTTGAATGGGACACCTATAGCCTAAGGTGCAGTGCCAATGTTCATGGTTATTGCCCTACAGCAATGGTACATGGCATTCCGGGATTTGTTAGGTGCAGCCAAGATAATTGCTGAGCCAACCAGTGTACTGCACGGTATATTCGACAAGTCAAAATCAACTGGTAATGAATTGCTTATCTTTGAAAACCTGATTGAGGCCCCAGGCCATAGGGTTGCAGTAAATCTCCTAACTAGGCCTCGGCTTTGTGCGGCCTTTGCGATAGAGCCGGAAGATTTCATTGACCTGTTGGGGTGGGCAATGGAAAATCCAGGAGTTCCGAAATTTGTTGAATCAGGTCCTGTTATGGAATGCCGCCAAGAAACTCCAGATTTGACTAAACTTCCAATTCCTCATCATTGGAGAGAGGATGGAGGTAGATACATGTCTGCGAGTGTGATTATCGCAGAATATGGCGGTATCCGAAATATGTCATTCCACCGCCAATTACTTCGTGATAAGAATCATCTTGTTGCTAGAATAGTCCCACGTCATCTTCATACGATGACCGGTGAGGCTAGGAAATTGGGTGAAGAGGTAAAAATTGCAATTATCAATGCACCTGACCCAGTAGTATTATTGGCAGCAGCAATGTCTTTTGATTCTAATATTGATGAACTCACCATAGCCTCTTCATTGCATGAAAAGGTCCATGGCAGTCCGCTGGAATTAGTGGAATTACCAAATGGTATCCAAGTACCTGCGCATGCAGAATATGCTATGTGGGGGCGGATAACAACCGATAATGATGATGAAGGGCCATACGTTGACATTACTGGAACTGTTGATGTCATTAGACAAGAACCAGTAATCGAAATTGATGGAATTACACATCGCTCCAATCCTATTTTCCATGCGCTTATACCTGCTGAAGCAGAGCATAAGACGCTGATGGGATTACCGCGGGCACCAACAATCAAATCGGCAGTAAACGAAGTTTGTGAGTGTTTAGACGTTCACATGACAGAGGGCGGCGGAGGATGGTTAGCAGCGGTAGTCAAAATAAAGGTCAACAATGAAGGTGACGGTAAACGTGCAATCGATGCTGCTTTGGCTGGCCATCGTTCGATGAAGATGGTGACCATTGTTGATGAGGATATTGACATAACGGATCCAGTTAGGGTTGAATGGGCTATGATGACCCGTTGGCAACCAGATTCGGATACTGTAATTCTTTCAGACCAAAAGGGCTCCAGCCTCGACCCATCTAGGCTAGAAAATGGTAAAACTGCAAAAATTGGTATTGATGCAACAATTCCATGGGGTTATGACCATTCAGGGTTTATGTCAGTTCAGTGAGTTGATTCTACATGGATAGTGCGACGGTCCTTCAACATCCGAGGCGCAACCTTGGAAGTCGGCATCGTTCACAGGCAGACCGTTTTGTCAAATTAGCGAAAAAAGACCCAAGCCGTGAAGATGAAAACTTGGCATGGGCAGAACAGAATGCACAACAAGCAGTGCTCTACGACTTTACAGATGAGAGGAATTGGAGATGTTTGGCACAAATCAAGCAGATGCGTGGTGACGCTGAGGGCTTATCTTTGGTATTGGAAGATATTTTTGTGGTCCTTGGGCGTGACCCTGAACAATTGGGTCAACTGAAGGAAATAAATCATCTCGATGTCGGAATGGAATTGCTAGAGGCTGCCTTCATTACAGATTCTCTTGATCCAGAGGTTTGGTTTACCTCACTCAATGATGCCGATTTAGAACGGTTTGCTGATCGATGTAGAGGGCTTGATTTTACTGATCAAAGGTCCAATATTATTTATGGTCGTAGATTGGAAAGAATTAGAACTGCAGGTCATGAGGATTTATTCATCAATTTGGTACATCATCTTCTGGCTCATCGTCCTGCTAATCATGAACTTTGGATGGAATTAGGTAGATTGCATGAAAGGAGAAGTGAAATCGATCAAGCATGGCTTTGCTATGACCATGTTCAACAGTTAAGACCAACAGAATTGGTACGTGACTTATTCTTGAGTAGATTGAAGCAAGCAATGGATGGCGAAGAGGCACAACCTTGGAGTGGCCCATCCTTGACTACTCGTTCTGATTTCTTGAAGAGGATGCAGAACCTATCTCAAAGCGTATCGGAAGTTCCTCTGGAGGAAATTGTTGAGATTGAGGTTGAGGATGATACAATCGATGCTGAGTTAAAACGATTGCAAAATCTTCTCGAAGCCGGTGAGGCCGCAGAGGCATTCTTTATGGCTCGTTCATTGCTAACTTCAGGCGAACAGTGGGCTGAAGAATGGATGAAAAAGGCACAAGAGATGCTTGACTAATCTTCTTTTAATGTCATTATATCAGTAACTCTTTGAGTCCATAGACTGGCTTGGTCACCTACGCTAACCGATGCGCATAGTGCTGCTAGCATTGCATCTTCCACTTCATTTGGTGAAGTTAGGAGTTCTGAAAATAATTCTGTGCGTTCCAATTTTTTAGTTAACAGCATCAATGCACGTAGATCTGGTCTTTCTTGGCCTGAATATCCCTCTTGTGTATTCTCAACACACCATTCCAATACTCCATTGACATCATCGGGGTGAACTTGCAATGTAGGTGAACTTTCTTCAAGCGTTGGCGGTTTGGAATCGATTATTTGGTCAGCGAATTTGTCGGCTTCATCATCGATAAACCCTGCTGAAATTTCAACAAATATTGCTCCCGATTCTACTGCAAGTTCAACCTGCTTAGCAATCATAGCATGTGCGTGTGCATTAAATGCACAGCGCGCTGCTTCATACATATGACCAAACATCAAATGAATTCTAGCAGCTTGAATTCTTGAAATTGCGATGGTTTCATGGGCATGGCCAGCATTACGTGAAATTTCTCCATGAACATGTAATGCCATCATTGGTTCATCTATCGAAATGTGGAATGCTGCTTTATTCAATAGTGAAATGTCGTGATCTCTACTGGCTTTTGCAACCGATTTGAGTCTTGTTTCAGCCCAAGTTAAATCATCACGGGCTGCATCGAGGTCGCCATTTTCAAAATTAACAAGGCCTCGCTCCATACGCAGACGCCCTTCTAAGGCCAATTCTCTTGATTCAGGGTCTCTAGCAACTACTAATGCTTCTTCAATAGATTCAATATTCAAAGAACCTTCAATTCGCATTTTGACCAGATTGAGAACTTTTGATTCGGCGTGGGTTAATTTGTCAGATAAAAAATCAACAATGTCGCTTCCAAGAACAAGGCCTAGTTCAGCAACACCTAGCCAACTGGTCCACCCCATTTTTTCTAGAAGGTAGTCTAATTCCCGTTCACCGTTTTCATATGCGGTGACAATCTCTTCAGGATTCATTATTCAATCCTCCTTGTATTAGCAAGAATATTGATGAAAGCAGTTTCACCAGCGATTCTGTCACATTTGCCAGTCCAGCCAGCCGCACCATCATGCCCTCCGCCTTCCCCGCCCATTTTTTCTGCTAATTGTTGCATCATTTTTCCTAAATGAATTCCTGATTTAGTCGATGAGCGTGGGGCTCTGGCAGTAAGCCTAGTTTCACCATCACGGTTACGTGCTACCAATGCTATTTCGGCACCAGTCTGCACCAATATGCTGGCAACCTTTCCTTCGAGTATTCCTGCATGAGTATGAACCAAATTCCATTTCCCAGCTTCTATGGATTGGCATCTGGAAAGACCTTTTACGATTGCTCCGCGGTCACTTGCTGTAACGGTTTCATTTTGAATTTCTTCTATGAACTCTTGATATTCAAAATCTGCACCGCTTAGAATGTCTGCGGCACAACGTAGTGAAGATTCATCTGCATGGCGGAATCTTGCGGTATCTGTAATCAAGCCAGCGAGAAGAAGTTTACGAACTTCATTAGTCAAAGTACTAGGAGAGTGGTTGGACAGATATTCAAAAATCATCTGAGTAGTGGAACGTGCATTTCCACGTAATTCCAAATCCCCAGGGCCAAATTCCCATTCGCATGTATCATGGTGATCGATCACGCAAATTGGTATCCCATCTGGAATCTTGACACCTGTTTGTGATTCGGCTGCCGCATCGACAATTATGATACCGCCAATTTTTGAGGGCCATGCTGGATTCTCTGAAAGTTTACGAAACGGAGCATCTAATTCTTCACAAAGACGATTGGCTAAGCGGCCAACATGTTTACCGCAAGCCAATAACCCCTGATTAGATGCTGCTAATGCGATTGCGGAACCGATGGTATCCATATCTCCATTTCTACCTGCAAGAACTGGGACGGCACCGCGAGACGTGGCTTCTGCAATCCAATTTGCTAATCCTTCCAAGTTCATCCCTCTAGAGATTGCTTGAGTTTTTCATAAGTTGAAACAAGTTCAGCCTCTCTTTCACCCATCGTGGTAACAGCGGCTTTCATTTGGACAAGGGTGGATTCTAAGTCTTCCACCAATTGATTGCGATCATCCACTTCAACCAATATGGTTCCCATTTGACGATGTAGTGCCATATCTTCAGGTTGTGTTTTTACAGCGGCAACAGTGCCTTCCAATTCACGTAATTGCGCATTAAGAGATGCAACCTGTTGCCTTGCTGCTTGAACTTCGGCAACGACCATTTGCAATTGTTGAGCGGCTTCCATATTATCTCCTCAGTAGCCAGGGGTTCAAGAATCCATCACATCGATTACACGATTTGCAATAATCAATGATCTCATTCGAGTATTCCACATAGCTCGAGCATCCTTAACTCGGCTTTCGGATAGAGTAAATGATAAGTTTTCACCGTTTACAACAACTTCTTCTTCACTGCTTAGACTAGCGGCTAATGAATTAGCCTTGGGAGTATCCACCGTAAGGCGGACAGACCACAAAAAGAATCACTCCTCTTCGTCTATCTCACCAGCAACTAATGCACGCTCATATTCGATAGCGGCTTGCTGTGCGATGTACGCCATATCTGCGGTTGTTGCACCGTCAGTATTTCGGCGGATGATTCTGTTATTTGCATCGGATGCACGGGTGTATGGTTCCCATGCGCCTCCAGCGAAGGTGTGTCCACACTTTCCACATGACCATATTCCTACGGCCTCACGAGAGACCTTGCGGTACTGACAAACTGGACAGGTGTACTTGGTCGACTTCTTCTTCATAGCCATACCAGCGTTACGTCGAACGCTAACACCATATCTTGCTCCGAATTTCCCAGTTGCTCCAGCCTTCTGAGTTCGCTTTGCCATGTTCAAACCTCCTTTGAATGGACTAAATCAGCGAGTTCGGCACAGCGTTGCTGAGCGACCCCGAGTATCTCGTCGAATTCCGCCGGCGTGAAAGTTCCCTTTAACCCCTTCTGAAGCGAATGTAAGTGTCCTTCATCACCTAGAGTGATGTGAATCCTCTCATCTCCGCCCAATTCTTCTTCATCATTAGCATCGAGGACATAGCGCCCTCCTACACGAGTAAATGAACACATTGTAGGTGTCATCGATAGTGCAAGTGGGTAATCTTCACCGATGTCAAATCGCTCTGCTGGTACGGTTGCAGTTCTTAGAGCTGCAATTGCGCCAAGAGCACATGCGTCGAAGATATTTCCTTTGTCGGAAAGCACGTGGATGTCAATCATTACGCCCAGAACCTTTTCTCCAGGAATAATACAAAGTGAATCCATGTCTATACAGCCAGACTCACGAATTCCACGGTCTACAACTCTTCCAAGTTCGATAGATTCAGGTGATGGAGGTCCCGGTTCATACTTTCTTCCAGCAATTGGTCGAAGTTCGGCCCCACACATTAGTGATCCTTGTGCTGGACGGTCAGGCCATGGTGTTCGAATTTCAAATTTGACACCAGCATAGATAACAGTGTCTCCCCATGTAACTTTGGCACTACCCTCTGCGTTGTATAGGCAGTCGGTTTCTAGAACAATGTCACGAGAATCCCAACGGCCACGGCCATCGATTCTCTGGTCATTTGCAGCTAGAGCCTCAAGTTCTTGACGAAGTAGACTAGGTACGAGTTCGACCATCAAGCCTCACCTCCATTCTTTTCCAAATATCTGCGTCTTAATGCATCGATTTGTATTTCATGAATTTCTCTTGCTGCTTTCAAGTTATACTCCATACATGTGTTGTACTCATCGACTGATAAGTCGCCATCCATCTGTAGGAAGGCGATTTCACCAGTAGTTGGTAGAATACCCATTGGGAGGTCTGCTTGACCAAAGTTATCCTCTGCTTTATCCAAGTCGAGTACTACGGTATCTTCTATCTTACCACTTGCGACTCCAACAATAAGGTCACGCATTGGAATTCCTGCATCTGCAAGGGCTACTGCTGCTGCAGTAAGACCTACACAACGAGTTCCTGCTTCAGCAGCAAGAATCTCGATTTCTACACGAATCTTTGAACGAGGGAATCTTTCTACCAGAACTACACTTTCTAATGCTTCAGCGGTAACCTTGCTGATCTCACGTGAACGGCGGTTGAATCCAGGGCGGATTCTATCGCTGGTAGAGAATGGAGCCATATTATATCGGACGTCGATAACAGCGCGGTCTTGACGCTGAATCTTACGTGGATGAGCTTCCATTGGTCCATAAACCGCGCAAACCGCGATATTGAGGCCATGCTTAACCCAAGCAGACCCTACAGCAGCAGGTAGAATACCTGCTTCAATTTCGACTTCTCTCATTTCATCAACTTTACGACCATCTAGTCGCAAACCATTTTCACGTAGTAACTGTACATCTCCGTATCCGCCCATTAGGCATTCCTCCTATTTTCGATTAGTGCTTCCAGTGAAGCACCGAATGTGGCCATATGGCCTTCGTTGCGTACCAAATCGAGTATAGTACGCATGAATGTGATTCCATCTGAATCTCCATCGACCCAGACTCGTCCATTTTCTGCCACAATTATTCGGCAGTCACTTACTTCCTTGAGTTGACGAAGAGTTGAATCGTCGTCACCTCTAAGGCGTGAAATATGATTCATTGAAATTTCGGACATAATACCTTCCTTTAGTCGACGTAGCCCTACACCTTTCATTGTGAGGACAACATTGTGCGCTTCATCAACTTCCTGAACACGGGCTAACATTACATCGCCGATGTCCATTTGCTCACGGGCCGCACCAAATTCGACTTTCCAAGGTGCTAATGACATTGGTAAAAGTCCGTTAAATGGTCCGTTAACATCTGCGAACCAGAGATTGTTACGCACACTTTCGACAACTCCGATGATTAAGTCACCAGATCTTGGCATGTATGCTGCATGAATCGGGTCTACCGATGTCATGCCATTGTTTTCTTTAACCCAACCAACTCGGGTTGCTATGATATTGTCACCCATGATTAGGGTTCCAGTTCCTGCTCGTACTCCTGATGAGGCCCCGATGGCCTCCCCCGGAGTCACGAGGCGCAGCTCGGCGCCTTCTTTCGCTCCTGACATTTTTTGTCTCCGAGTCGGGCGACCCGCCATCCCATGATAAAGCAGACGCTTGTTTTCGCATTCACAACTCTTTAACTTCAGAGTTACTATCGACGCTTTTGACCTTTCCAATCAAACTATTTGCCATCCCTGGTGGGCATTCAATTATACATGCCCAGTCACCGTTGGAAAGCCATTCATCTTTATCTAAATAAGGTCGCAAGAATTTCCCTGCTGAACCGTAACCTGAACCCGGTATTCTGAATGCAATTCTTACTGGTTCAAATGATAATGGAATCAAAGGTTTGAGAACATCGATCGCTTCCTTGACCAATACATCGAGGTTCTTGAATGGGTCAACTGAATACCGACTCTCCTCTAATGCTAATTCAATTCGGGTTTTAGGATGAGGAGTTTTAGCCCTAGGATCGATTGCCGTAGAGTGAATCTCTTGGATAATCAATTGTCGCTTCTGTTCTACTATGTCCTTCCTTTGATTTGTCGTGAGTTGTATATTTCCCTTCTCGAGAATAATCTTTGCAATCTCACCTATATCTTGAGTTTCGAAAGTTGATTCAATAGCCTCACCGGTAGGCCTATCTCCGCCCCGAGCATCATTCCATACTTCATCGGTTGCCAGAAAATCATCCATGTTTACGGAGGATGGGTCATTGCGAAACGCCTCAACCAAATCAGGGTCAACCAATATTTCGAATCTTTTACCGCCAAATTCCCATCGTGCCAAGACTGCTTTGTCTAGGCTTACCATGGTATATTCACTCCTCGAGTGGCTTGAGTCGGTCAATTTGCTTGTTGACTTCGGCTCTGTCAAGAACTCTGTAACCTTCACCGTCAACAACTGAAACCTCGACAGCTTCGCGGTTTAGTTCCTGGTCGTTTGCATTTCTAAGTGCTTCAAGGCCTAGTTTCATCGCTGCATTAAGAGTCAAGTTTTCTTTCCAATTGTTTTCGAAATATTCGATAACAGTATTTCTTCCACTACCGATGGCTCCAGCATGATATGATTGGTAAGCTCCCGATGGGTCGGTTTCGAAAAGATGGATTCCATTTTCATCTACTCCACCGATTAGTAGCGCGGTTCCGAATGGTCTAGATCCACCATACTGTGTGAAAGATTGCTTAAAGTCACAAATCTTCTTTGTTAGAATATCGATTGGTACAGAGGCAGCATAAGTGATTCTGTTGACTTGAGCCTCGACTCGTGCACGTGCGACTAATTGTCTAGCATCTGCAACTAATCCACTGGTAGCAATACCAACATGGCCATCAATCTTGAACATCTTTTCAATCGATTCAGGAATAATTAGGCGACTAGCAATTCGCTTATCACAAACAAGGACGACTCCATCTCTGAACTTTAGTCCAGCAGTTGTCGTGCCCCTCTTTACGCTTTCTCTAGCATACTCTACCTGAAACAATCTTCCATCTGGGCTGAATGTGGTAATGCCGTGGTCATATCCTCTTCCGCTTGGTTGCAAAGTGTCCACCTCTGACTCCCTGTCCGGGTCGGGGTCTTATCAACCTTGGCGGGATGCGAGGTGTATGAAGGTCGCAGTACTATCAAGTGGTGGTAAAGATAGTAGCGCCGCAATTTGGTGGGCCCAATGCAAAGGTTGGGATGTAACCCATCTAGTCACAATGATTGTCGAGGGTGATGATTCTTGGATGTTTCAGATTCCTGGGACTTCATTAGTTCAAAAACAAGCAGAATTATCCAATTGCGAGTGGCTACCTGTGACTACACAGGGAATTCAAGAAGAGGAAATCGGAGATTTAGAGAAAGCACTACTAAATTTAGAGATTGATGGGGTAGTATCGGGGGCATTACGTTCAGATTATCAGAGGACTCGGCTGGAACGAATGTCCGAACGGTTGGAAATCAAATCATTTACACCCTTGTGGCATCAATCGAGCATGTCCCACATGGAAGGACTTATTGAAAACGGCTTCAAAGTAATGATCACCAGCATATCCGCAGAAGGCTTAGGTGAAGAGTGGCTAGGGTGTGTTCTAGATTCGGCTTCTTTAAGCAAATTGCACTCTCTTGCCACGAAATATAGATTTCATGTTGACGGTGAAGGTGGGGAATATGAAACCATTGTGATTGCGGGTCCTCACATGGTTGGAGCATTGGAATTGGATTATGAAATTCATTGGGATGGAGTAAGAGGACACCTCATATTTGGATAAAATTCCAGTATAATTGCTCCTATGTGCACTCGGAATGTTCATGGCCTCTGCTCAAAGGGACTCATAACATGGCCTTCTGCCCACTTGACTATCGATATGGTTGCGAGAACTTCAAAGAAATTTGGTCGGAACTAGGACGGCATCATCGTCAGCTCGAGGTAGAAAGGGCTCTAGTATGGGCACATATGGAGATGGGTAGAGTCTCATCAGAGGATTATGCAAAGGTTGCTGCGATAGCAGTTCCTAGTATTGTCACCAAAGAAAGAGTATCTGAAATTGAAGCGGAAACACGCCACGATATCATGGCTTTAACCAAGGCTATGGCGGAGGCGGCCGGGGATGCCGGTTGGTGCATTCATCTAGGTGCAACCTCAAATGACATCGTCGATACTGCAGTTGGTCTTCAATTAAGGGACTCGATAGTTCTTCTACGTGAGCAACTATGCCATCTTATCGATGTGACAGCAACACTATCCGAAAGAGAGCGTGATACTGTGATGCTTGGACGTACCCACGGTCAAGCAGCAGTGCCGATTACATTTGGATTGAAGGCTGCTGTATGGGTGGATGAAATGCGTCGGCAATTGATCCGTCTGGATGAGGGGACTCCTCGTATTGCAGTTGGCAAATTCCTTGGAGCGGTTGGAACCGGTGCTGCACAGGGCGATGGTGCCCGTGAACTACAACGGCTTATTCTTACTCACCTTGGACTGCAAGTACCTCTTGCTACAACTCAGGTGGTTGGACGAGACCGCTATATCGAATATGTTTCATGGCTTGCAAATGTGGCATGCACTTGCGAAAAGATTCTCCAAGAAGTAAGAAACCTTCAACGCTCAGAGATAGCAGAAGCGGGAGAAGGATTTGATGTCAAGAAACAAGTGGGCTCTTCCACAATGGCACATAAGAAAAACCCTATCAAATCTGAGAACGCTTCAGGGCTGGCCCGTATAGTTCGTTCATTCATTATTCCAACCTATGAAAATGCATTATTGTGGCATGAGAGAGATTTGGCTAATTCAAGCAGTGAAAGATTTACACTTTCACACGCATCAGCACTATGTGAGGATGTTATAGCCAAAACTGCAGATGTTCTAACCAATCTTTGGGTTGATAGTGATAGAATGTTGGCCAATATTGCTAGCCAGAAAGGCTTAGTCATGGCTGAGAAAGTAATGATTGAACTTGTTGGGCATGGTATTGGACGTGATGAAGCGCATGAAATTCTACGTGCTGCATCATTTGCGGCCATTGAAAATGGAGAAGAACTAATCGATGTTTGTGCTAGAACACCAGCGGTTGCTGCTGCCTTTAGTGTAGAGGAATTGGAAGAAATGTTCGATCCTTCAAATCACATCGGTGTATCTGGTGAGATTGTTGATGAAGCGGTAGCACTTGCTAGAAAAGCAATTCAGTGAGTACTTTTATCAATGGATGAATTGGTTTGGTGCATAGATAATCTAACCAATACCATTGCAGTGATTGCAGATACTGTAAATGCGACCCCTACCATCTTCGACATGCTATACCAAAGTGCTATCAATCCGCCCAGAGATAGGTAAGTAACAACTTGACATAATGCTGAAGCAAGTTGTAATCTATCCATCATTTCGTCACTAAGAGTTCCATTGTGTTCAAGCAAAAAAGTGTAAATTAAGAAGTAGATTCCTTGAAATGGAATCGTTGCTGCGATAATCGTCAAGGCTACCTCTCTGATAAATTTAGGATTAGATTCTTGTTCAATACCCTGGAAAAGCATTACTGCAGTGTTTGTACCTAGTAATGCAGCCATTATAGTCCAACGCTTATCTTGTGGAGATGTACGGCTCTCTACATTCACCGAACTATCTTCCATGGGCGGGGCTAAATTGTCAAGGGTTTGTATATTGCCCTATAATTTTGATGAAAGTGTACAATCGTCGTACCTATCCAAAATAGCGAAATGCAAGAATTAACCCACCAGTAATAGTTGCAACAATCATTAGTAGAACTATCATTGCATTTGGGCCATATTCGTTTTTGTCATCAAGGGCAGTGCCTAGTAAGCCGTCTCTTGCGATTGCTTTCGAAAGACTACCAGCCTCTTTGAACTCAGGAAGTGGTCTTCGTGGAATCCTTTCGACCTTTGTCGTTTTCCCTGCCATATATCGGGTGAGGAGTAATTGGGTCATATGGCTTGCCATTGTATAATTGATGGGAAAGCATATCGTGTATGGACAAAAGCCCATTGATATGCAGGAGCCAACTGTAGCCGACATGTCTATCGCGGATGAACATATTGTCGTTGCAACTAAGACTAGAATTAGTGAAGTATGCGATGTTCTATCCAATAATCCATCATATGCAATTTTAGTAAAGAAAGGAGAGGATATACTCGGCGTAGTTACCGCGCGAGATATATTTTCTAGCATGGCTGAAGGTATTAATGCAACCAAGGTTAAAGTTAACAAAATTATGAGAACAGATATCTTGACAATATCTGCTGAAACTCCGCTATCTATTGCCTTAGAAGTTTTG